>CEUK01089357.1_pt1 | contig 10400 bp, 9 predicted proteins | sample 356451 | NCBI WGS metagenome assembly CEUK01 (sample SAMEA2622843, study PRJEB7988) | marine metagenome | isolation source: saline water (ENVO:00002010), including
AAAGACGAATATTTTTTTAATGGATTTATCTATCGATTTAATACTAAGTATCAATTTTCTAGATCTGTTGGTCTAAGGTTGACATCTGAATTAAATAATTTTAACGATTCATTTTTCATACAACCTCTTTTTGAGTGGACACCAAACCCATTTACAATATTTTATATTGGAGGTAATCAAGACTTAAATAAGAATGGAAAGAAATACTTCGTTGATAATTCTCAAGTGTTTGTAAAGTTTCAATACCTGATAAGTTTATAGAACAATAATTAAATAATAACGTTCTTATAAGTGAACTTTACTAGACTAAAATGGAAAATCGAAGAAAATTCTTGAAGAATGCAGGATCTACTGCACTCTTTGCAACCCTTGGATCATCTTTTTTTATAAGCTGTGATGAAACAAGCGAAACAGTTACTCCCCCACCCAATAATAACAACAATAATAACAATGAGTCTGAAGAGGGCTACACAGTTGATGGGAATGTTTACACTATAGATCTTACTCACTCATCATTTTCAAACCTGAAGAATCAGGGTGGATGGAAAAAATTTGATGAGGGAGGTATGTTAATTGTAAATGTAGGCCAGGGTATTATCAGAGCATTTTCTAATTCCTGCCCACACCAAGGATGCAGAACCAGTTGGGGCTATACTAATCAAAATTTCAAATGTGGTTGTCATAATGCAGTCTTTAGTAATGCAGGAGATTTTATTACGGGCCCTCAAGGAACAGGTGATCTCACATCATATACCGCTACTGTGAGTAACGATACTTTAACGATAACAAAATAAATTATAACTCTTTCGTCCATAAAGACTTATAAATAAGCTCTTTTATATTTACTGAATCGATTTTTAACCTTCTAATAAAAATTAATGAGTAATTATTATCATCAATTTTATCAAATTTAAAAGCATTCTGTATTTTTCCAGTCTGTTCATTATAATAGAATAAACTATCGTCTGTCTTTTGGTATGTTAGTAAATTCCCATAGTAAAACAATAAATTATCCGATCTGTAAGAGGTTATAATTTTGGGACAATCGTCACCACTAGCAGTCTTACAAATAACTTCCTCACCCTCCCTAAAAAGTTTTTTAAGTTTCCAGTCACCCTCTAACTTAAAGCTGCTTTTAGAAGAACATGAAAGTAATAAGAATAATAAAAAAATGTATCGCATAAGATTATTAAATTTATAAAAAAAAAAGATGAATTTGAGCTTATTAAATGTTATTGGAATAATTTTTTTAATATGGATGATATATTTTGCTCTTGGGGCATTTGCGAACATGACTGAGAGTAAATTATTATTAAACATTTTTAAATATTTTAAGTATATACTGATAGTTATTTTAGTTGTATTAATAGCATTTTATTTTTTCAATAATGAGATATCTAATATTCTTTAGTTTTTTTTTCTTATCTAAAATTAATCACGGAATATCACAGAATTTTTTAAAATTAAAATTTGTCGATAACATCTATAATTCACCGATCGATAGCTTAGAGATAGAAATAGATGAGGAATCGTATTTCACAGATTTAGATGGCATACTTAGTTATGAATATAATTCTTTGCCAGTTACAGTAAAAGTCAATGATTATAGATTTTACAAAAGAAATATTGAAATTTTAAATTTAAATGACAACGAGTATAGACTTATAAATAGAGGAATTATACTAGACGATATTATAGTTAATTCTGAAATGATAACTAATAAGCTTAAAGATATCTCAGTATCAACTTCAGTAGTGAGTGATATTGAACTTAAAAAAAATAGCGGAGATTTTATCATCAACTCACTTAATGAGCTACCTGGAATATTTATTCATTCTGCAGGTTATAATACAAATAGAATAACTATAAGAGGTATGGGTTCGAGATCTCCGTACTCTACGAATAAAATCAAAGCATATTTGAATAATATTCCACTTACAAATGGTGTTGGAGAACTGACAATGGAAGACTACGGTCTTGATATTATAAACCAAATTGAGGTTGTTAAGGGCCCTAACTCAAGTATTTATGGGTCTGGTCTTGGTGGAAATATTCTATTAAAAACTGAGAAATTAACTGAGAAATTCATAAAAATAAATTCGTCATATAAATCTTTCAATACTTTTCAGAATAGAGTCTCGTTATCTAAAAGGATAAACAAAATTGATTTATTTGTCAACTTAGAAAAGTTAAAAAGTGATGGGTACAGAGAAAATAATACGTATGAAAACACTAGGCTATTTGGTAGTTTAGACTATCATATCAATGATTACATTAACATAAATATAATTCAGTTCATCACTGATGTAGAGGCCCTCATCCCATCATCACTGAGTTTGGATGATTACAAAAATAGCCCAACCAATGCTGCATTTTCATGGAAAAATATTAAAGGAGGTGAAAATTATAGTCGCTCACTAACCGGAGTTTCTATTAATACCAACAAATTAAATTACTCTTCAAACACTTCGTTATTTTATAAATTTTTCGAGAACAGTGAACTGAGACCATTTAACTATCTCACTGAGGATAGTAAATCGTTTGGTGCCCGTCATTCTGGAAAGTTTGTAATGAAAAAATCATCTATAATTTATGGTTTTGAGATTAATAATGAAGATTATCATTTCGATACGTGGGATGACTATGATGGTATTATTGGACAAAATCTTATAACCCATCAAGTCCAAGATAGAAATAATTATAACCTATTTATTCAGTTTGATAATCAAATAAGTAAAAAATCTAATATAAATCTTGCCGTCGGGCTAAACAAATTAGACTATGACTGGGTTTGTTGCGATGACCGGGAATTAAACTCCCTATCCTACAGTGGAAAATCTATTATATCTCCAAAAATTTCTTATAACTATAACTTAGGAAGAAATTCATTATTTGTAAATGTAAGCCACGGTTACTCATCACCTAATATTGATGAAACTTTAGATGAAAACGGACTTGTTAACGAAAATATTAAACCTGAAACAGGATGGAATTATGAAATTGGATTAATCGGAAGTTCATCAAATAAAAGAATATCTTATAATATCAATGGATATCTAATGGATATAAAAAATCTACTTGTTGCCCAAAGAACTAGTTTTGATACTTTTACCGGAGTTAATGCAGGGAGAACCTCACACCCAGGAATTGAATCTACAGTAAACTTTATATTATATGACAGTAAAAATTTCAGTATAACATCTTCTAATAATTTCTCTAAATATTGGTATACATTTAAGGATTTTATTAATAGAGATATTGACTACTCATCAAATCAAATTACTGGAGTTCCAACACATACAGTTATATCGGAGATAAGATTTGACAGAAATGAATTTGTTGCTAAAGTATCATTCAGGAATATTGGTAAAATCCCTATAGATGATTCAAATAGTATTTTCACGGAGAACTATTCATTACTGAATCTAAAAATTTCTCAGTCGTTCAATTTAGGAAAAACGAATCTAAGTGTTTTAACTGGAGTTGATAATATTTTTGATGTCAAATATGCCTCAGGAGTCGTAATCAATGCAAGAGGATTTGGAGGGAGAGACCCCAGATATTATTACCCAGGACTACCAAGAAATTATTTTATATCTTTATCTTTTAGTTTATAAAGATGAAACTTTCTTTACAAAATATTCAGTCATACTTAATTAACTCCTTTGTCATACTTTTTAGTGTAATACTTTCTTTTTACATAGAAGGCCAAAGAGATTTATCAAGTAAAAATTCAGATAAGAATAAGTTAATAACTGATCTTATAAATACAATTGACGAAGACCAAAAACAACTAGAATATATTAAGTCAGAAATGAATAAGACAGTAAAACTTATCAATGAAATTCAGGCAGATATTAATTCAAAAAATAATAACCTAAAGAAGGTTGATATCATAACAAAGATATCTGAGATTAAGGTTTCTTACTCTTTCTTCCCTCAGGAAGGAATTTTTAACCAACTAATATCAACAGGAAGTTTTGAATTAATTGAAAATGAAAATCTTAAGTTATTACTATTAAAAATATATAACCACCAAAACAATAGGAATTACGCAATTTCAAATCTTATTGATATGTTTTCAATAGAACTTTATAATAATGTATACCAAAAATTCAGAATTGATGTCAATGTAAATAATATGGAGGGAGAAATTTATGGTGTAAGTGTAGTTAGCGATTTCAATTTTAATGAAGATTATTATTATTCCGATGAATTTTATGGTTTTTTAACCAGAACAAAGACATACGCTAACCTTTACTCTAGATTACTTAATGATATTAGTGAAAACTATAAACAAGCAAAAATTTATTCTGGTTATGAGATAAATGACTAATATAGAAGATGCATTTTATCTCTATTTTTCCATCCAGCTCGAGATCTATATTTTACAAAAAAAATTTTAAGATCTGCTTGAGACTCGTATTCAACAAAGTATACCTTTTTATCTGATTGAGATTGATATTCTACGAAATACCATAGACCCTCATTTCCTTTAGCGTTTGATATATACTTTTCCTTAAAAACATTAAGATCTGCCTGAGACTCGTACTTAACAACAAAGAGTTTAATATCAGCCTGAGACATATAATTAACTGAATACATCTTTTGTGATAAGGCGTAATTGGAAAGTAAAAAAAATATTATAAAATTAATTTTCATTTTTTTTCTCAAGATCTGAAAAGATTGAGAAGGCCATAGTATTTGCAGATTTTGCATATTTTTTCGTCTCGGCTACCTCTTTCTTTATCTCATCCAACTCAAAAAATGAATACTCAATTCTAGCACTAATTTCACTCAGCTTATTTCTTGTCTCATAATTTTGATATGCAAGAAGCAGAAGACCAAAAAAAGCAAGGTTCTGAAAATTAAAATTTCGAAATCTTAAAATATTTTTCATATATATATATTTATGGTTTTATGAAGCTAAAGGTAAATTAAATAAATTGAATTATTTTTTCTTAAATGGAGATGAATCGAGGTGCTCAACAATTGCATTTTTAGCAAAAAATAGAGAAAGAACTAGTGTCAATATTCCACCAATCCACAAGCCAGGAGCAAAATCTAAATATAAAAAGTAATCATAAATAGCATGGAGGGTTACAGGTACAATTAATGATAAACTTATATATAAAAGCTGTTTACTTCTTCTATACTTAGCAATCCCAATATAATATCCCATTATTACAGCGAAAACAAAATGAGCAGGAATTGCTGACAGCATTCTAAATATTGCCACAGATGTATTTCCCTGAAGCACAAAGGTTATATTTTCTGCAGTAGCAAACCCCATACCAATAAAGACAGCATAAACTATTCCATCAAAAGGTTCATCAAATGCCTTATTAGGATAAATAATTAGGATTAAAACAATAAATTTCAATAATTCTTCAGTAACAGCAACAGATAAAGCTTCCCCCCCAACTTGAAGAAAAGGGTTATCAAGATTAATAAATGTAAATACGAACTCTAGTATTTCAACATCTAAATGTAGATTAATAGCACCACATATAAAACATAATGCAAGAAGCCATAACGGTTCCTTATCTTCTTGATCTAGATTATATAAAAAAATCATTATAAATATACCTGGAGATATTGATAATGAAACCAGCATCAAATCATACCAATCAAACTTATGAATTAAAACTAGAGGATAAAATAATACAAGGTATAGTAATGTTATTAACAGAGATCCACCTATACTCGATTTTATTAAATCATTATTCATAATGTTTTTTTAGAATTTAAGTGATACCATCCACTCATCATACGACTTATTATCTAAGTTATTATCGAATGCTCTTGCCCAACCAACAGATAATACAGCTGATAAGTGAGAGAACATTACCAACTTAGTATCCAACTGAACACCAATATTAGAAAAGTTCTCATTAATTTCAGGTCTATTAGGAAGACTTGAGATTACATCTTTTGATATTAAGATACTAGTAAAAACTGAAGGTGTTATATTAGTTATAAAGAAATTAAAAAATCCAAATTTCCTAAATCTAACTGGCGGTAAAATAAGCTCACCCATAGTCTTAAAAAAGTTTTTAGCTAGAAGTAATCTATCTGAGTCAAAAGATATACCTGGGAATGCGAATGTACTTCTATACATTTTGGATGACATATGATCGATATAATTATTTCCGAATGATGCAAAACCAAATCTTGTAAATGGATTAATTGTCTCACTAAATGAGTTACCAAAAGAATTTCTAAACCATATTGAGGTATGGTTTATTGGTAATTGAATACCAAAGTCAAAATTACCAAAAGCCTTTGGATAGAATTTACCCTCAGAAACTGATGATGAGACAGTAAGTGACGATCTCACACCTTTTTCACCATCTACAGCACCTACAGATCTTTTTATGCTACTAAATGAAAGAGATGTATATATATCATAGAATATATTTGTATTGTACTCATCTGCCTTGAAATTTATCTGCTGAAACTCAGGTGACTGATCCAAACCATAGTACCCATTTACTCCCCAAGAGAAGTCCAATATGTTAGGTGGATCATAGACAAGAGAATTTTCATAACTAATTCCAAAATTTACACCCTTTCTTGATCTTCTAGTTGGACCAAATAAATCATAAAAGTCTGCCTTGTTATAAGATGCAAAAATATTATAATTACCTGACATAAAACCACCCAGCTTGACTGTTGAAAAATTAAATGAAGAATGAATTCTTTCATCTTTGTCTAATCCACCAGATGAAGGATCATTAGAGGCTAGGCCATTTGTCCATGAGTCAGGAGTGTATGAAATTGAAAAATCAATTTCTCTGAAACTAAATGGATCCTTAAAATTAAATTTATATCCAACTCCAACATTATTTTTATATCCAACCACTATTGGGTAGGCAGCTGTTAAAGTCATAGCCTTCCCAGATTTATAAACCCCTTCTGTTTGATTAATTGGATTATCTTCAAAAGTTGCCTTGGTAGGGATGTCTAGTTGCCAGTCATTAAGCTCAGGATATTTTTCAGTCACTTTATTTCCTAAAAATTCTATAGATGATACAGCATCAACGGTTCCGTTTGGAATATATACAGGCTTAAAACCATCACTTGTATATCTAAAGCAGAAAATTTTATCTTCATCAATATGAATAGGTCTAAAATAACCTGTTATAGCATTTGACATTACATCTATATCATAAGTTGATGCATCAACTCTAAATATATTACTTACACCTGAATAAAAAGATGATCCTATTAGGTGTTTACCATCATCAGTAAATTTAAAGCTCTGTGGAGAGGAAACCTCAAAGTTGAAAACTTCTTTATATTTGATATTATCCTTATCTTCATTATCAAGAGATTCTATTTCATAAATATTTAGATATTGATTTCCAAAGTAATCAGCAACAGCAGCACTAAGCTTTGTCCCATCAGGTGATATATCTAGATCAAAAATATCATAACCATATGGAAGAGTATACTTCTGTTCCCAAGCGGTGTAATATTGATTTGGTGTCTCAGAATTGAACTTTGGTAATCTAACGATTGTATTGTATCCATTGAGATGCCTTACACCCCATAGAGACTGATCTTTTTCATTTACAGCAAGATCACCTGTCCTAAAGTTTTTTTGTAGTAGCGTAGTTTGACCATTTTTTAAGTTGTATGATAACAAGTCTCTATTAGCACTATTATCACTAGTATAAAACAGCATATCATTTTTCTCATCATACGTTAGAGATGTCACGTTAAAAAGAGCAGGGCCCTTTACGTCTTTTAATTTTTTAATTTTTCCTGTAGCAAGATCAAGGGAGGCAATGTGTGGAACCTGTCCAGGATAGTTTATAGCAACATAAATTTTATTTCTTTTTTTATCATAGAAGGCATGTGAAACTCCTCCCAATACTTTTTCAGTAATTGACTGGTCTTCAGTCAGTGGGTTAAGCTGAAGATTTTTGATATTACCTTTCTGAAATTCTTTTTCAAATTCAATCCAATTATCCCATGATTTAGAAATATTTAAACCGAAAATATGCTTAAAATTTGATGCAAAACCTCTCTTAGTTCCATCTTTTCTCTTGATCCATTCCATCAATTTTGTAGGTCCGTATTCATGAGCTATATAATTCATAAATCTAGTTCCGTAATAATATGAATTAGCCTTTGACATGAAGTCAGCAGTCGTACCCTCTGACTCTAAACCTTGTGCAGAATATATTCTTGAATCTTCAAGAACTCTCGTTCTAAAAAACATTTCATCATAATTACCTAATGCATTACCCATACCACCTGCCATCCATGTCTCTACAAAAACAGCAATACCCTCATGTAACCACCTCGGAGAATAATATCTAGGGCTAGTTAGATAACTATAGAACATTGACACTGGGTGTTCACTTGAATTTGCTACTTTCCCACCAAAAAATTTCTGATAAAAAATATCACTGCTTGATGCGCCATCTAATGCTGCAATATGCACTAGTTCATGATTCATAATTGCAAAAACTCTTTCTCCAGCAACACTTGACTCAAAAGAATAGTTCATCGGAGAAATACATGTTGAAACAAAATTAGTAGGTATTGAAGTAGCACCACCATTTCCATAATCTCCAAAATCCTGAATAAATACAGATATTTTTTCCCTAGGCTCATATTCAAATAAATCTCTGTGGAAGTTCAGAGCACTGTGAGCACATCTTGTTGCGTGAGGCAATACAAATTTATGACCAAAACTAAAGCTCACAATATCAAAGTCATCAGTTTCAATTTTATCAAACTGAGCGTAAGAATTTGAAATAGTTATTAATAAAATAAATAAAGTTGTTATCAGATTTTTCATAGTCAAAATTTATAGCGTTTTTACCCAAAAAAAAAGGAGAAAATGAAATATTTTCCCCCTTAATTTTTGAATTCAATGTAATATATTACATAACATTCTTTTCGAATTTAGCTCCTTTCATGAATTTTTGGAAATCAGCTCCCTTCATGAATTTCTCAAAAGTTTGACCTTTTGCGAATTTAGCGTACGCTGAACTCTTCATGAATTTCTGAAAATCTCCTCTCATCATAAACTTAGCAAAATCCTGGTTTTTAGCAAATTTCTGAAATGCAGAACTTTTAGCGAATTTCTCGAAGTCAGAACCTTTCATGAACTTTTGCAAATCTGCTCCTTTCATGAACTTCTGAAGTTGTGCGTCTTTCATAAACTTCTGAAATTGTGCACCCTTCATAAACTTCTGAAAATCAGCTCCCTTCATAAACTTTTGGAAGGCAGCATCTTTTTGAAACTTCTGAAAATCAGCTCCACTTTTCATAAACTTCTGGAAACGTGCGTCTTTCATAAACTTTTGAAATTCTGCACCTTTCATAAATTTCTGGAATCCAGAAACTTTGTTTGCTACTGTGTTTACCGCAAGGATAAGAGTCGCTCCCCCTTCTCCGCTGATACCAGAATCGTTATTAGCTGGGTTACCAATATTACCAATAACTCTGTCACCGCTTGTGAGACCTGAGCCTCCAGTTTGAGCACCTCTTCTGCTAACGTCGTTAGACATATTAGCTTGGATTTTATCGTCACCTCGCTTTTTAGCTTTGATGTCAACATAATCCTCTTCAAGACTTCTAAAGATATCGCCCATAATGCCGATACCATCTTTTTTATCCAAGACTTTAACAAAATCTGGATCAGAAGCTAACTTCTGAAACTCTCCAGACTGTATCATTCTCTGAAAATCTGGATTATTTAAAACTTCTTGAATTTCCTCTCCTTCGAGTTCGACAACAACTTCATTATTACTTACGTTCTTCTTAGCCTTTTCAACGCCTCGAATACCAGAACTAGTACCCATTGAAGGGTCGATAGCACCAGTCTGAACTAGTAAATAAGAAACTGCGCCAATTGCAACAACAACTGTAGCAATTAAGAAATTCAATTTACCATGCACTTTATTAGTATGCTTACTCATAATTTTAAAATTTAAAAATTTAACAAAAATTATTTCCCAAACAACTTTTCAGTTTTTCGGTCAATTGATAAAGCAAATATACTTAATTAAATTTTAAAAAAAGAGCGTAAATATATATATGTAATTATTGAAGAATTGATCAAATCTATTGATCTAAAAAATAATATCATAACCCTAATTACCTGGACCACAGCCTCCGTCACAACCGCCTTAGATTATGATCAAGTGATATGGGAATTTGACATTAAGATACTTAGTGTGATACCTACTTTAAAGCTCAAGTACAGGGACTTAGATAGATATTGTATTTTCAACACTCATTTCTACAAGTACCACTGTTAGTACGATCTAGGCCTCTATTTATTCTTCTCCATTTTCTGTTCATCCTTTCAACGTAGCGAGTGCCGAGACCTGCACCACCTGCACCACCCTTAGCCTTAAATTTTGTTTCAATTTGAT
>CEUK01067717.1_pt1 | contig 10399 bp, 7 predicted proteins | sample 356451 | NCBI WGS metagenome assembly CEUK01 (sample SAMEA2622843, study PRJEB7988) | marine metagenome | isolation source: saline water (ENVO:00002010), including
GATCAAATGAACAGGATAAATGCAAAACCTCTTTCTATTATTCTAGAACCAGAAGGAAGAAATACTGCTCCAGCGATTACAATTGCCTCTCTCAAAGTTTTAAAAAAATATAAAGACCCTATACTCATGATTCTCTCCTCAGATCATGAAATAAAAAACATTTCAGAATTTACTAAATCAATAGAAACAAGTATTGATATTGCTCAAGCAGGTAAATTAGTGATTTTTGGAGTAATTCCAACCTACCCTTCTACTGGTTATGGATATATAAAATCTTTAAAGAAAGAATCTAATAATAATTTCTTTAACAACAATGTAGAAAAGTTTATAGAAAAACCAGATCTAAAAACTGCTCAAAAACTTTTTAAAGATAAAAATTACACTTGGAATAGTGGAATGTTTGTTTTTAAAGCTTCAACAATATTAGATGAATTAAAAGTTTTTGCACCAGAAATAGTTCGAAATTGTGAAAAATGTCTTTTGAATAGTCAAAAAGACCTTGATTTTTTTAGACTAGATAAAAAGTCTTTCAGTAATTGTCAAAACATATCAATAGATTACGCCGTACTTGAAAAAACAAAAAAAGCTTGCGTTTTACCACTTAAATGTGAATGGGACGATATTGGAAATTGGGAGTCATTATGGAAAATTTCAAAGAAAGACCATATGGGGAACTCCTTGAAAGGTAAAGTTATAGTAAAAGATACAAAAAACTCCTTAATCAGAAGTGAAGAAAAATTAGTAGTTAGTATTGGATTAGATAACGTAATCATAATTGAAACGAAAGATGCAGTATTGGTTTTGAATAAAGATAATACTGAACAAGTAAAGAATATTGTAGAATCATTAAATCAAAAAGGTATAATAGAAGGTCGACAACATAAATTGGTTTATAGACCGTGGGGCCATTACTTAACTATTGAAAAAGATAGTAAATGGCAAATAAAAAAAATTGAAGTTAAACCTGAAGCATCTCTATCGCTTCAGATGCATAAATATAGATCTGAGCATTGGATTGTCGTAAAAGGGCAAGCTATAGTTGAAGTTAATGAAAAAAAATATTTTTTGTCTAAAAATGAAAGTACTTATATTCCACTCGGATCGAAACATAGACTATCTAATCCAGGCATTAACCCGCTCGTACTTATAGAAGTTCAAAGTGGAGATTATTTAGGTGAAGATGACATCATCAGATTTGAAGACAATTATGGAAGAAGTTAATTTATTGTTTCTATTAATAATGTACAAAAAAAGAATTGATTATTAGCGGTATAATTAGCTGCGAACAAAACAGCTTCATTAAAATTTATTTTTATTATTAAACTACCAATAAATTTAAATTCATGTTAATTACAAAAGAATCTAAAATATTTATTGCTGGTCATACTGGAATGGTTGGAAGTTCTATTAAAAGATCTTTAATTAAAAAAGGATATAAAAATCTATTATGCTTTCCTAAAAATGATTTGAACTTATTAGATTTTTTGGCAGTAAAAAATTGGTTTTATAAATACAGGCCTGATGTTGTTATTTTAGCGGCAGCTAAAGTTGGAGGAATTCAAGCAAATTCTAATTATAGTGCAGATTTTATACTTGAAAATCTTAAAATTCAAAATAATGTAATAGAAAATGCTTGGAAATACAAAGTTAAAAGATTTTTATTTCTTGGCAGCAGCTGTATTTATCCAAAATTTGCCAATCAACCTTTAAAAGAAAAATACTTACTAACAGGAGAACTAGAAAGAACTAATGAATCTTATGCTATAGCTAAAATTGCAGGAATAAAATTATGTATTGCATTAAAAGAGCAGTATGGGTTTGATTCTCTATGTTTGATGCCTACAAATTTATATGGTCCAGGAGATAATTATCACTCACAAAATAGTCATGTTTTACCTGCAATGTTAAAGAGGTTTTATAATGCCAAAGTTAATGGCTTAGATGAAATTACTTGTTGGGGATCCGGATCACCTATGAGAGAATTTTTATATGTAGATGATCTTGCAGATGCTTGTACTTTTATTCTTGAAAATATTTCTAGCAATAACAAAATATTTTATGATGAGAACAACAACTTCTTTGGCGTTTTAAATGTTGGATTAGGGATAGATATAAGTATAAAACAATTGGCAAATTTAGTTTCATCAGTAGTAGGTTTTGAAGGTAAAATAAACTGGGATTTGTCAAAACCAGATGGAACTCAAAGAAAGTTATTAGATGTTTCTAAATTAAAAAATTTAGGTTGGTCAGCAAAAACAGAACTTAAAAAAGGAATTGAATTGACTTTAAAAAGTTTTTTAAAAGAGATGCAAGATAAAAGCATTCGATATTAAAAAATTTTGATCAAATTTACATATACCCTTCCGGATTTTGCTTCTTCCATCTCCAACCATCTCTGCACATATCTTCAATACTTCGAAAATAATTGATATTCAATTTAGACATTAATAAAGAATTATTTGCTACGACATATGAAGCATCTCCAGCTCTTCTTTTATCAAAAACAAAGGGGATCTTTACATTATTTACTCTCTCAAAAGTTCTAACCAAATCTAGTACTGATGTACCGATGCCAGTCCCTACATTTAAATTTAGATATTCAGAATCACTATTTATTAAAAGCTCTAAAACCTTAATATGGCACAAAGCTAAATCCATTACATGAATATAGTCCCTTACTGGGGTTCCATCAACGGTAGGCCAATCATTACCATAAATCTTTAAATTCTTTTGAACCCCTAATGCAGTATTAGCAATTAAAGGGAATATATTATTTGGAGTATCTTTAGGATCCTCTCCAAGTAAACCAGAAGAGTGAGCGCCAATAGGATTGAAATATCTTAGAGAAGCCAACTTCCAATTTTTAACTGAAGATTTAAACAAATCTTTTAGAAGTATTTCAATAGCATATTTTGTATTACCGTAGGGATTAATAGGCTCTAATTTTGATGTTTCCTTTAATATTAAATTATCCATAGGTTGATAAACAGTAGCACTACTGCTAAAAACCAAATTTTTACAGTTAAACTTGTCCATTATTTCTAATAAATTTATCGTTCCTATTAAATTATTCCCCCAATAAGAAAGTGGCTTAATAATTGATTCTGCAACAGATTTTAAACCAGCGAAATGTATAACACCATTTATGTGCCTATTTTGTCTGGTTGTCTCTTTAAAAACATGTGTAATAAAATCTTTATCACATAAATTACCAATAAAAACTTCCAAATTTACATTACGCTTTTTATTACTGCATGTATAGGTTTCTTTAATCTTTTCTATTACTTTTTTAGAACTATTATCAAAAGAATCAATAATAAAAACTCTAAAACCTCTTTCCAATAAATTTAAACAGGTATGACTACCAATAAAACCAGCTCCTCCAGTAACTAAAATATTTTTCATAATTCTTAATTATTTAATTGGGTCTCAATATCAATCACAATTAATAATAAATTTACTTTTGATATTATAATAATCAACACAGTTTTAAAAATAAATAAATAAGAAATTGATGAAATACGAAATTAAAAATATATGTTGTATTGGTGCAGGATACGTAGGGGGACCAACTATGGCAGTAATTGCAGATAAATGTACAGATATTATTGTTGAAGTAGTTGATATTAGTAAAGAAAGAATTGATGATTGGAATAATGAAGATTTTGATAAATTACCAATTTATGAACCAGGGCTCTCCAAAATAGTAAAAAGATGCAGAAATAGAAACTTATTTTTCTCAACTCTACTAGAAGATAAAATTAAAAATGCTGATATGGTTTTTATTTCTGTAAACACGCCCACAAAAACAAAGGGAGTTGGTGCAGGTAAAGCTAGTGATTTAAAATGGGTAGAGGTATGTGCACGACAGGTAGCTAAGTTTGCAAAAGGACACACAATTGTAGTAGAAAAAAGCACCTTGCCTGTTAGAACTGCAGAAGTAATTAAGTCCATACTTGAGTCATCTCAAAAAAACTCTTTAATCGAAAGAAATAGTTCTTCATTCGATGTCCTATCAAATCCAGAATTTTTATCTGAAGGTACTGCAATTAATGATCTTGAAAACCCCGATAGGATTTTAATTGGTGGTGAGAATTCAGATGCAATAGAAGCATTATGCGAGGTTTATAGAAATTGGGTATCAGAAGAAAAAATACTTAAGACGAATGTATGGAGTAGTGAATTAGCCAAATTAACTGCTAATGGCTTTTTAGCACAAAGAATTAGTTCTATAAATTCTATTAGTGCATTATGCGAGGAAACTGGGGCAGATGTTAGGGAAGTATCAAGAGCTATTGGGTCGGATAGTAGGATAGGATCTAAATTCCTTGAATCAGGACCTGGCTTTGGTGGAAGTTGCTTTAAAAAAGATATTTTAAACCTAGTTTACCTTTCAGAATATTTTGGATTACCTGAAGTTGCTAACTTCTGGGAAGGTGTAGTTAGATTAAATAATTGGCATCAAAAAAGAATATCAAAATTAGTGGTAAAAAAACTTTTTGGAACCGTTACGAATAAACAAATTACTATACTTGGTTTTGCTTTTAAAGCAAATACAAATGACACTAGAGAATCTTCAGCGATACCTATTTGTAAAGACTTAATTGAAGAAGGAGCCATCTTAAAAATACATGATCCTAAGGTAGAGCCAAACCAAATATCAAAAGACCTTGGTAAAAAACAAAAAGCAGAAAAAGATGAAGCTAAAGAGGGTGATTGGATTTTTGAGAATAATATAAAGTCTGCTTGTATTAATAGTGATGCAATATTAATCCTTACCGAATGGGATGATTACTCACATATAAATTGGAATGATATTGAAAAAATAATGAGAAAGCCATCTTGGATATTTGACTCTAGATCTGTAATTAATCCAAAGGATTTTATAAACTCTAATTTAAATATATGGAGAATTGGAGATGGTTCTATTTTATAAATTATTTGGAAAATAAATTCTTATTAAAATAAAATAATATCTAATTTTCTAAATCTTAAAATTTGATATTCAAAAAAAATCGCAGATCAAATAAAAGATATTTCTATTTAATTTTGAAGTTTGAGGTGTTATTTTAGCTTTATTTAACCAAAGAAAACTATTAACTTTAAAAATTAATTTCTTATGAATAAAAATCTAAAAACCATTTAGCAAATTTTTTAATTCCAATTTCAATAGAAGTTTTTGGAGAATATTGAATCCAATTTTCTAAAATTTGAGTATCTGCTTCTGTAGCAATTACATCACCTGGTTGAAGAGGTTTCATTACCTTTATAGCTTTACTATTTAATTCTTTTTCCAATAATTTAATAAATTTCAGAAGTTCGATTGATTTTTTATTTCCAATATTAAATATTCTATGTGGAGCAAAAGAAGTAGCTTGATTAGGATTTAAATAATCAAAATTTTCATCAGAAGTTGCTGGCTTGAAGCAACACCTATAAATCCCTTCAACGATATCGTCAATATAAGTAAAATCTCTTTTCATTTTGCCAAAATTAAATACATTTATTGGTTCTTTATTTTTTATTGCTTTTGCAAATATTATTGGTGCCATATCTGGCCTACCCCAAGGACCATATACGGTAAAAAAACGCAAGCCTGTTGAAGGAATTTTATATAGATTGCTATAACAATGAGCCATAAGCTCATTTGACTTCTTTGTAGCGGCGTAAAGACTAACTGGATGATTTACGGAACTAATTTCTTTATAGGGCAATTCTTTATTACCTCCATATACAGAGCTACTTGAGGCATAAATTAAATTTTCAACCTTATATTTTCTACAAGCTTCAAGTATATTTCCAAATCCAACAAGATTACTTTGAATATATGATTGTGGATTTTCAATTGAATATCTTACTCCAGCTTGAGCAGCTAGATTAACAACTACTTTAGGTTTATATTCCTTGAAGACACTTTCAATTTCTTTAGCATCTTCTAAAGATATCCGAAAAAATTTCCAAAGTCTTTTTTCATTGTTAGAAACTTTACTAATATTTTCTAATCTTTTATTTTTTAAATCTTTATCATAATAAGAATTTATATTATCTATACCCACCACTGATATTTTTTCTTTAATTAATTTAATAGACAGAGCAGATCCTATAAAACCAGCTGCACCTGTAATTAAGACTGGAGATATTTCTTTATTCATTAATAGATAGATTGAATATTTACTTCGTTAGCAATATAAAATAAAATAAAATTCTTAAGATTCATATTTAAATATTTAATAGGTTAGAAATTAAATCTTCTTGTAAATATATTTTTAATTAACTTTTTCATATATTATAAATTTTTAAAGTTTTTTTAAAAATTTTTTTATGAAAGAACCATCTTTTTCAATTTTGTCTTCATCATTCTCCTGTTCTGCATAGTAAGAATAATATTGATCATGATTTTGTTTAATAGAAATTACTTTATCATTAACCTCATTAATAATTAATCCAACAAATGAAGAATATGGATTTGACTTTAAAATCCTGATAGATTCTTTTGGTAGTTCCCTTGGAACTTTTTCAAGAGAACAAATTAACGCAACACAATCTATATTCTTAAAAGCATATGAGGCATCCGCTATCCCTAAGACTGGCGGTAAGTCTAAAATAATCAAATCAAACATATTTGAATCCTTTATAGATTTAATCAAATTTGTCATTTCGGCAGAAGATAATAATCTTATTGAATCAGGAGGTTTTGGACCTGCAGTTAATACTGAAATATTATTTTGATTTTTTACTTTTTGCAGTGCATCCTTCCAATTTAATTTTTTATCAGTCAAAAGACTGGTAAGACCAATAATATTTTCCAAATCAAATAAATTCTGCATCTTAGGTTTTCTAAGATCAGCATCAATTATCAAAACTTTCCTACCAAGCTTAGATCCACTTTCAGCTAGCATTGCATTCAAAAAGGATTTACCTTCACCAGTTATTGAACTTGTAATTGAGATTACTTTAAATTCTTCAGCAACATTAGAAAGGCTATATGACAAATATAAATTTCTTATAGACTCCCTAAATAAAAAATCATTATATTTTTCATCATCTTTCAATTTATTATCAAATGATTTAATGAAAGCCTGATTTGATTTTGAATCTTTGGAAGATCTAATATCTTTAAATCTTTTTGAAAAAGGAATTTCAGCTAAAATAGGCTCTTTAATTTCTCTCTTAATTTCTTTTTTAGAATGGTAAACATTATCAAATCTATCTCTAACGTAAATAATAAAGAGGCCAAGAAATATACTTATAAAAAATCCATTAATTAAATTTTTAGTAATTAATGGATAAACTAATAAAGGATCCATATATGGAGTGGATATTATTTTAAAAGGTACGTTTTCACTAGCTAAATCTAGTTCTAATTTTTGCTTTGTCCCTATATAATTTTCATAAACATTTTCTGCCATTTGAAGTCTTTTAGAATAATTATCATATTTTTTAATTAATTCTGGCTGTCTCTGGAAAATTTCTAAAAAAGTATTTCTCTCCTGTATTAGATTTTTCATAATGGAAGAATTTGGTTGATATTTATTTTTTGCAATAGCTATCTTTTGCTCAATATCAAATAACTTTTCTTTTAATCCTTCGCTCTCCTTAAGAGGAGTAATAAAATTATTTTTTTCTCTAAAATCTACAAGTTCATTTTGTATTTGAAAAACATTCAATTGTAGCTTGGGCAATAGTTTATCCAAATAATTTAATTTTGCTATTATTTTTTGTTGTTTTTCTTCAAGAGATACTTCTTCAAACCTTTCTGCTAATAAATTTAATTTACCTTGTCCCCTATCTATTTGCTGGTCATCGATTGTAATCGTCAAAGCTGCTGCTGAAAAGGGATTAAAACCTCCTTTGGTAATAGTAATAGAATCTCTCAAGTATTCATTGGATATCTGAAAAGCACTAGCAACCGGTGACAATGTTTGATCACTCAAGAGTAACTCAATTACACTACTAAGATTATAATTTTGACTAGTGTCCAAAATAGAAGGACTTTTTGTAGTAGCTGCGCTGAAAGGACTCGAAGAAGAAGATTCTTTAATTGGATCGTTTATTAGTATCTTAAATTCTCCTCTAAATACTGGATTAAATTTTCTTTCGTAAAAAGTTTGAAGTATGAAAAAAACAAACAATAAGATTGAAGAAAAAATAAATAATGACTTGCGTCTTAGAAATATATTAAAAAATGAAGAAAAATCTACAGTGTCTTCATTTTTATCTTGACTAGAAATATTTATATCGTTCAAAATTGTATAAATAAACTTAAGGATTATTGCTATTATACATCTATTATCCTATTGAAATTCAGTAAAGGTTTTCATTTTTAAATATTTTTTTTTAATTTTCATTCATTTTGTTATAAAATAAAAAAAAATCCATAATGTTTTTTTCATATTCCAAATTCAAGAGAATTTCAGGTAAAAGTTTATTAATCTTTTTTTTAATTGGTTTTATTAATCCTGTAATTGCAAACAAAAGTTTAATTGGAGAACAAGAAAAAATTGAAGTAAATAATAATGATATAGATGATCTCCAAACTAATAGTTATATTTTAGGTCCTGGTGACGTTATAGGACTTAAATTATTTGATATGCCCGAACTTAAAACACAAATAAGCATACTTCAAGATAGTACTTCCTCATTTCCTCTTATTGGCACTGTTGATATAGATAATTTAACTATCAAACAAGCAGAGAAAAAATTAACAATACTTTACAAGAAAGAAATTATAGATCCAATAGTAACTCTTGAAGTTATTAGACCAAGGCCTGCAAGGGTTACCTTAATAGGGGAAGTACAGAGACCAGGTTACTATTCTCTTACAACCAACGAATCTTCTGGTGTTGAAGGCAAAAATGTCTCTATAAGTGGACTCCCTACAATCGTTGATGCTTTAAAAAAAGCTGGGGGAGTTACACCGTATGCAAACTTAACCAACATAAAAGTAAGAAGAAGATTACCTGGCAAAAAGCTAGCATTTAAAGAAGCAAAAGTAGATATTCTATCTCTATTTGAAGTGGGAAATATTGAACAAAATCTTTTTTTATTTGATGATGACGTTATCACAATTGAGAAGGCTAATTTCTCTGCTGAAGAAATAAGTAGAGTATCCAAGCTAAATCTTTCACCAGATTTCATTTCAGTTAACGTTGTTGGAGAGGTAAAATACCCAGGATTAAAAAGGGTAAGTGCCAATGCATCACTTTCAGAAGTACTACTCGCTGCAGGTGGTACGTTACCTGTTAGAGCGAGAAACACCAATATTGAAGTCATAAGATTTTTAGATAATGGAGCTATTTCTAAGAAATCTTTTAAATTCAAAAAAGGTCAAAAAGTTTCAAACAAAAAAAATCCCCCTCTTATGGATAGAGATATAGTTTTCGTTAACTCCTCAATTTATGGGAAAACCACAGATACACTTGAAGTAGTGACAAAACCTTTACAAGGGGTCATTAATTTATATGGTCTTTTAAAAATTATCAAAGATTTTTAGAGAGATTTATATTATGAAATCATTTAAAGTGGATTGGGTTATAAAAAAAAACTAGCTATAGGCATTGCCCCTACAAAAGTTGATCATTTGAAAATACTCAAAAACCAAGGAATTAAATCTATACTTAGTTTATGTGATATTTCTGAAGCAACACCACCCAAAGGAATGAGTGAGATATTTAATTGTGAAAGAGTAGTATTACCTGATCATAAATCCGATAGAAACTTGGAAATAAAAGAGATTTCTAATGCAATAAATATCATAAAAAAAATGGAAGAAAGGATACCAATCTATGTGCATTGCTTGGCTGGGAAAGAAAGATCCCCTTTGATTTGTATGGCTTGGCTTAGGATAAAGAAAAAAATTGATAATATACAAGCACTAAGATATATGATGCAAGTGCACTCAGGAACTTGTCCTTTAGATAATCACTTGCTTGTACTAGATGAATATATCAAGACTATATAGCAGTATTTGGTATATTTAAAGTTGGATTAAAATAAGATCATGAGCACCAAAATGATAGCCGAACTTTGCCAGAATCATAATGGTGATGTTGGTATTATAAAAGAAATGGTTGCTGCCGCAGCTGAAGCTGGAGCTGATTATGCAAAAATCCAGACTATCCACTCAAGTCAATTAACTCATAGGAAAAGATTTGATGAGGGGTTGATTGAAGGGGGCAAAATAAAAACGATTAAAAGACCTTATGATCAAGAATTAGCAAGGCTTAAAACTCTTGACATAGATGATAAAGCAGTAGATATTTTTCTTGAGGCCTGTAAAGACAATAAGATAAAACCGATGACAACAATATTTACTAGAGATGTTATTAAAAAAACTTTTGATCAAGGTTTTAAGTCTATAAAACTAGCAAGTTTTGATTGCATCTCTTATCCTCTTGCG
>CEUK01186403.1_pt1 | contig 10388 bp, 7 predicted proteins | sample 356451 | NCBI WGS metagenome assembly CEUK01 (sample SAMEA2622843, study PRJEB7988) | marine metagenome | isolation source: saline water (ENVO:00002010), including
GAATATCAAAGTGAAAAATACTTGTTACAACAAGATAGCGCAATGAATGAAATAACACTAGGAAGATTAATATTTAGCGGCTTATTTCATAGAAACAGATACAAAGGAAATACCTTTTATTTAGAACCCATTGTAAGTCAATTTAATCTTTTTGGAATAGGAGGATATAGACATAGAATAGGCTGGCATTATGATAAAATATTCAACAATAAAAACAAACTTGAACTAAACAACGAAATAGATTATGGCTTTAGAAACAAAGATCCCAAAGGAAATTTAGAACTTGCTTTAAATTACTCAAAAAAAAGATTTTTAAGAACATTTGTTAGTATAGGTGATCGTTATTCTTTAATAAATAGATATGCATCAGTATCATCTTCATTTAGTAGAGGAAATTACGTAAGATCTAGACATTTAAAACTAGCTCAAAGAGCTGAATTGTTTAATGGTCTATATGGTGAAATAAAATTAGAATACGCTATTAAAAGCCCACTTGTTGGACTTGATTTTGCCAGTTGGTCTATGGAAGTATTTGGCGAATTGAATAACCCTGAAGAATTTACAGAATATACCAAGTCAGAAATTAGACTTCAACTTACATGGATCCCTTTTCAAAAGTACTATTTCAAAGGTCAACGAAAAATATCATTGGGATCAGATTTACCTACTGTTAATTTTATATATAGAAAAGGAATTCCTAACTTATTTAACAGTGAAGTTGATTTTGACTTTATTGAACTTGGTGCCAATGATGAAATAAAAATACCTCAACTTGGCACATCAAAATGGAATGTTCAACTAGGTTCTTTTTTAAATAAAAAAAGTTTGCGTTTAATAGAGTGGAAATATTTTAGAGGTTCAGATCCTATCTTTTTTAGCAATCCATTAAGTTCATTTCAACTTCTTGGACCTACTTTAAGTACTCCTAATGAATTTTTAAGGGCCAATTATCTACACCATTTTGAAGGAAATATTTTAAATAAAATTCCTTTATTGCATTTATTGAAACTTCAACTTTCTGCAGGATCTGGTATAATATTAGTACCAGAAGACGACCTAGCTCATGCTGAAATATATTTTGGAATTAGCCGAAAGTTTAAAATTAGAAACCAAATTTTTAAACTTAATACCTTTGCGGTGACATCAGCCAATACTTTAGTTGGAGCTAATTATCAATTTAAATTTGGCATTAACATGTACGACCCATTTAACCAAAAATGGGATTATTAATTATTTCTCAGGAATTCTAATTAAAACTTCTAATAAAAAATTCCAAAACTTATCTACTGAACCTATATGTACTTTTTCATCTGGCGAATGAGGGTTTTTTATTGTTGGTCCAAAAGATATCATATCTAACCCTGGGTATCTTTCATTTAAAATACCACATTCTAATCCTGCATGACAAGCTTGAACCCTTGGTTTTTCATTATACATTTTTTCATACAATGGCACCATTATTTCAAGAATTGGAGAATTAGGATTGGGAGCCCATCCAGGATAAGAACCCGTATGCTCTATTGTAGCACCAATCGTTTTTAATGCTGCTCCAACTGAATAGGCAACATCATATTTTGATGAATCTACAGAACTTCGCTGTAAGCTTTGAGTTAAAAATTTCCCATCTTTTACTACTACTCTAGCTAATGAAGAAGAAGTTTCAACTAAACCATCAATAGACTGACTCATTTTATAAACTCCATTATAAATAGATGAAATAGAATCTACTACACAAAGTGAATCCTTATGCAACAAAGCGTTTTTTGGTAAATCAACTTTATGAATAGCAATTTCAAGTAACGGCTCTGTAATACTGTATTCGTTTTTAATATCAGTAATCATTTTTTTAGCTTCATCAAAGAATGAATCAGAATTTACAGCAATTACTGACATAGATTCTCTAGGAATTGCATTTCTTAAACTTCCGCCATCAATTTCAACTATTCGTAATCCATAAGAAAAAGCAACTCTATGAATTCTATTCATTATCTTATTTGCATTTCCTCTTTCCAAATGAATATCCATACCAGAATGTCCACCCTTAAGGCCTTTAACAGTTATTGAATATCCATTAAAAGATGAATCTAAAGATGATAAATCATAAATAATTTCTGAATTTGTATCAATTCCTCCTGCACAACCTATGCTAAATTCATCGTCATCTTCAGTGTCTAAGTTTAAAAGAATTTTACCATTAAGTATTCCTTTTTCCAATTCAAATGCTCCTGTCATTCCTGTTTCTTCATCAATTGTAAAAAGGCCTTCAATTGCTGGGTGTTCAATATCCTTACTTGCCAATAAAGTCATTATTGCGGCTACACCCATTCCGTTATCAGCTCCTAATGTTGTTCCTTTTGCCGTAACCCAATCGCCATCAATATAACTTTCTATCCCTTGTGTTAAAAAATCAAAATCGGTATCCGAATTTTTTTGATGAACCATATCAAGATGACTTTGTAAAATCACTGTTTCTTTAGATTCCATTCCTTTAGTGGCAGGTTTCTTAATAATTACATTTCCTGCTTTATCAACATAAGTTTCAAGTGATAAACTTTCTCCAAAGTCTTTTATGAATTTAATTACTTTTTCTTCTTTTTTTGAAGGTCTAGGTACAGCATTTAAATTTTCAAAATTATTCCAAACTGCTGATGGAGAAAGGTCTCTTACATTCATAAATCAATTTTTAACTGGTTTTATGGCAAAAATAAACTACTAACTAGTTATTCCAATAATTGTTAGCAAATAGTTATGAAAGTTAATTTCGCCAAAGAATTCTTATTTAAAAAACCTTAAAAATGAAAATCCTAAAGAATTAAATTTATCACTTAAAGCAGAATACAATAAAAAAGAACCTAAACATCCTATGATACTCCCTGCTAAAACATCTATTAAAAAATGTTGAGATAAATAAATTCTAGAAAAACCAGTTAAAATTGCAATTAATAAAATGGGAACTTGATAAAACTTATTTTTTACAAATAAAATAAAAATGCAACTTATGCTAAAAACAGTAGTTGTATGCCCACTAGGAAAAGACATGTAAGCATGAAGATCTACTACATCAATAAGATTCCATTGACCACTATTTATCAAGTCTTTAAAAACAACACTAGGTCTTGGAAAATCAGGGAAACAAATTCTTTTTAGCACCTGAGTAAATAAAATTGGAATTAATAAAGAAACCATTGAAATCAATCCAAAACTTATTCTGTAAGAAAAAACGATTAATAAAAAAACCAAAACCATCAAGCCATCACCTAAGTAAGTAATGTTAAAAAAAAGAGTATCTAAAAATGAAGATGAAATTGCATTTATAATTTTTGATATTTCCAAGTTTCCAACAAACAATAAAATAAACATTGAAAACAAGATGTAAATAGAAAAACCTAAAAAGAAATTTTTTTTTTGCTTAAAAATAAAATAGGTTTTATTCCAATATTTCATTTCTTTAAATAATTAATTTATTAAAAACTAAATTGAAGATGCAATTATAGGTTGTTAAAATTTATAATAGTAAATTTTAATATGTATTTTCACGAAACTATAAAAATTATTCTAGGTAATTACTATGAATTTAAACTCAATAAAAAAATCAATTAAGGGAGACTTCACTGGAGGCTTAACCGCTGCAATTATAGCATTACCAATGGCATTGGCATTCGGTCTTCAAAGCGGACTTGGACCAGAATATGGATTATATACAGCAATTATACTTGCCATAATAGCTTCTTTAATTGCTGGAACTAAAACATTAATTAGTGACCCTACTGGCCCTATGACCATTGTTGCTGCTACTATAATTGCTGGAGCTAACTTTTCTATAAACCCTGAAACTGCTTGGCCAAATATAATTGCCACTTTTGCCTTGGCAGGATTGTTTCAAATTGTTTTTGGATTAATTAAAGTGGCACAATATGTGAAATACATTTCCTATCCAGTACTATCGGGATTTATGGGTGGTATTGGTATAATAATTATTTTATTTCAGTGGCATTCATTTTTTGGAACAGAAAGACCTGGTGGAATTATCAACATAATAAGTGACCTTCACATCCCTTTGTTATCTCCAGATATAAGTTCACTCATTTTAGGAGGATCAACTCTTTCACTTATATATCTTATCCCACTCATTTCAAAAAAAATCCCCGCAGGTCTATTGGCATTAATCATAGGAACATGTATTTCTTTTCTTTTAGAACCAACATTTGATACAATTGGTAAAATCCCCAATAACTTACCTGAATTTGAAGGGGCTAAACTTTTAAATTTTGATTTAGCAAATATATCTTCTGTAATTGTTGGAGCACTAACTCTAGCCGGTTTAGGGACAATTGATACTTTATTGACATCTGTTGTGGCTGATAACGTTACAAAAACTAAGCACAATGGGAATAGAGAATTAATTGGTCAAGGATTAGGAAATTTTGTTTCATCTTTATTTGGCGGAATACCTGGAGCTGGTTCAACAACAGGGACAGTAGCTAACATCAAATCTAATGGCACTTCCAACATTAGTGGAATCATAAAAGGCTTAATTTTGTTAGTAGTATTGCTTGGCCTTGGTCAATATCTTCAAAAAGTTCCTATCCCTGTACTTTCAGCTCTTTTAATTTCAGTTGGAATTGGAATTATTGACTTCAAAGGAATGAAAAGGCTTATAAAAATTAAAAATAGTGACACATTAGTTCTTATTCTAGTAGTTGCTCTTACTGTTTTTGCAGACTTGTTAGTTGCTGTTGGAGTTGGCATGGTGCTTTCTTCTTTCTTTTTTATGCAACGAATGGGAGAATTGGTAGATCAACAAAGCAAACAAGGAAATCTTGCTGACATAGAAAAGAAATTAAAAATACCTGAAAAGATTAAAGATAAAATATACGACTTTGAATTAGATGGTCCATTATTCTATGGATTTTCTGATCAGTTCAAGGAGCAAGCTGAAGCCATTAAAGATAAAGATGCTATAATTATTAATATGTCGCATGTGCCTTATATTGACGCCTCTGGAATTTACGTTCTTGAAGAAGTCATAACAAGTTTCAAGGATAAAAATATGGATGTTATTTTAGTTGGTGTTAAAGATCACATTTTTAAACAATTTGAAGATTTGAAAGTAATTCCAAACACGCTTGCTGAAGAAAAAGCATATAATTCAATTAGGTCAGGATTAAAATATCTCAAAAATCAACTGGCAGACGAATTATAAAATTATCCTTTAAAACAATAATCATTTTAATTTTTTTAGGGTTAGTTTTGCAACAAGATGTATAAAATAATTATTAGGCCATTATTATTTAGTTTTGATGCAGAAAAAATTCATTATTTTTCTCTTAACATTTTAAGATTTTTTCTTAAAATATACCCTATAAGAAAAATTGTTACTAGCATTTACTCTTCTAAAAATAAAAAGCTTGAAAGGGAATTATTTGGCATTCGGTTCCCAAATCCAGTGGGTTTAGCAGCAGGCTTTGACAAAAATGGAAAATACATTAAAGAACTTTCTTGCTTTGGATTTGGATTTATTGAAATAGGAACTTTAACTCCCAAACCTCAACCAGGAAATCCTAAAAAACGGCTATTTAGACTAATTCAAGATCAAGCTATAATCAATAGAATGGGCATTAATAATGAAGGAAGCAATGTTTGTGTTGATAGATTAAAAAAAAACAATCCAAACATTATTATTGGAGGAAATATTGGGAAAAACACATCAACTGAAAACAAAGATTCTGTAAAAGATTTCATAATAAACTTTAAAACCTTACATGCTTATGTTGATTATTTTGTAATTAATGTTAGCTGCCCAAATGTTAACCACTTTAAAGAACTACAAGATCGGGAATTTTTAGAAGAACTTATCCCTAAATTGCATGAATACAATTCTGAGAAAGGAGTTGCTAAACCAATTTTATTAAAAATAGCTCCTGATTTAAATGAAACACAATTAGACGAAACTATTGAAATCATAAAGTCATTAAAAATTGACGGAATTGTTGCTACTAACACCACTACAACTAGAGAAAACTTAAAAACCAATAACAAAGTCTTAGATAAAATTGGAAATGGAGGACTTAGCGGACTTCCTCTCAAAGATAAATCTACAAAGGTGATTAAATACATTTATGAAAAATCCAATAAATCTATTCCAATTATAGGTGTTGGAGGAATAATAAATCCTGAAGATGCTATTGAAAAGTTAAATGCTGGAGCAAGTTTGGTTCAAATCTATACAGGATTTATATATAGTGGCCCTTCTCTTATAAAAAAAATAAACCGTTTAATTATTCAATAAATCAAATCCAAGGATCTTTTAAATAAAAATAATTTGGGGAATTTTCAATGTCATTCATTTGAGTATGAAATACTTCCATTGTTGAACCTGAAATAGGTGGAACAATCCAGGACCAATCTCCTGTTGCTTCACGCCCTTCTTTTTGTTCTTTCTTAACAAATTGCATATACTGCTTTGAGGCTGTATGGTGATCAACAATTTTAACTCCAGATTTTTTAAATGAATGTAGAACTGCAAAATTTAGCTCAATTAAAGCACGGTCTTTCCATAAACTATGCTTTGACTTAGTGTCTAAATTCATAAGTTTTGCTATTGGAAGCAACAAATTATATCTGTTTTCATCAGATAGATTTCGTGCGCCAATTTCTGTTCCCATATACCAACCATTGAATGGGGCTGCATTAAACTCAATACCACCAACTTCAAGTTTCATATTAGAAATAATCGGAGTTGAATACCATTTTAAATTTAGTTCAGAAAAACTTTTAAATTTTGGATGCTCTATGGAGACTAATTTTATAATATCAGTTGGAATATCTCTGAACACAGGGGGTTTAGAACCCACTTGTACAACAATTGGTAAAATATCAAAATTCCCCATTTTTGGTTTCCATCCAAGTTTGATGCATTCATTAGTAAAATTCAAATTTTTAGGGTCTCCAACAAAAGACCCGTCTTTTTTCTTATATCCTGCAAATGATAGCAACTGCGGATTCCAAATACGAATTTCAGATTTATGATGAAAAATAGTTATTGTCGACCTAATATTACCATTATTAGTAGCGTAATTAATATGTTCAAAAAGCGCTTCAAAAACTGAATCAATTGAATTCACATTACGCATATCAAAAACATCCATGGATCTCCAAAACAATCTTCCAATGCATTTATTTGAATTTCTCCAAGCTACTTTTGCTCCATAGTCCAATTCAAAATCTAAAAGTTCATAGGTTCCATCTTTTTCTATTGATAATTTAACTTTTGACCATCTTTCTTCAAATAAATGATGTTTATTTAATTCTAAATAACACAGTTTCAAATAGGATTCTGCTTTATTTAAGAGAGATTTATTGCTCATTAATTATCAAAAATAATTTTTTACAATTTATAAATGAATTTGTTTACTAATTAAATAGCATTTGAAATAAAGTAATCTTTCAAATAATTAGAATAATCTTATTAAGAACTAAATTCTTGGTTTTTCTTACTAATTAAAAATAAAGCAATAAAAGATATGATCGCATTATAAATAATAAGTTCCGCTCCAAATTGATATTCACCAAACCAACTAATTAACTCTTTTTTATTTAAATACCACAAAAAACCTAAAACAATGGGCACTAAAAAGCAAATAAAAGGAACTAGATTATCTTTTAAATTTCTCTTTGTAAGAATCCCAAAAAAGAAAAGACCAATCAATGGGCCGTAAGTAAAACCTGCCAATGTAATTAAAGTCCAAATGGCTGCATCATCAGTAGTTCTTCTAAGTATTATTATAGTTAACACCAAAACTAAAGACATTACAATATGAACTAATTTTCTAATCTTTTTTTGTTCGGATTCATTTTTCTCTTCAATATTCATGAAATCAACAGAAAAAGAAGTAGTCAAAGAAGTTAAAGCCGAATCTGCACTGCTATATGCAGCTGCAATCAATCCCAATAAAAATAAAATTCCAACGGTTATTCCTAATTTTCCTGATTGAGCAATTTCTGCAAATAATAAATCTGTTCTTACAGGGTTCGAATCCAAAGCAATAGAACCTATTCCAGTTTGCTCATAATACATGTAAAGCAAAGATCCTAAGGCTAGGAATATTAAATTAACAACAACTAAAACACCCGCAAATGAAACCATATTTAACTGCGCTAATTTTAAGTTTTTACAACTTAAATTCTTCTGCATCATATCTTGATCTAATCCAGTCATGCCAATTGTAATGAACATTCCCCCTAAAAAATGTTTCCAAAAATAATTACCACTTAACCAGCTATCAAAATAAAAGATTTTAGAATATTTACTGTTGCTTATTCCTTCTATAAGACCCCCTTTATTTTCCATTTCTAATGCTTCCCCAATTAAATAAACAGTTACTAAAACAGAAGCTAGCATAAAAGCTGTTTGTAAGGTATCAGTCCAAATAATAGTTTTAATTCCTCCCCTATTTGTATATATCCAAATCAATAATACTGAAGTCAAAACAGTTATTTCAAAAGGAACACCTATATCATCAAACAAAATCAATTGCAATACGCTAGCCACTAATAATAACCTAATAGAAGCGCCAATAATTCTAGAAATTAAAAACAACAATGAACCCGTCTTATAGCTCCAAAAACCAAACCTACTTTTTAAATATCCATAAATGGAAGTAAGATTCATTTTATAATATATAGGCATTAAAACATAGGCAACAACCAAATAACCTATTAAATAACCAAATACCAATTGCATGTAACTAAATTGCTTTGCTGTATTTCCAACATCACCTGGAATTGAAATAAATGTAATTCCTGAAAGAGAAGCACCAATCATTCCAAAAGCAACGATATACCAAGGAGATTTTCTGTCACCAAGAAAAAAGGAATCATTATCTGACTTTTTTGAAGTAAGTCTTGCAATGAGCAGCAATACAGCAAAATAAGCTAGTATAATTCCTATTATTAAATAAATAGACATGCTGCAAAATAAGTAGATACTTTAATAAGTTTATAACTTATCTAAATACTTAATTCACGTTCAATTTTTAATATTTACATAAATTGAGTTTAAATTGTAAAATAAAGAGTAAGGAAACTTAACAAATAAACTCATGATGATTACTTTAGTAAAATGGATTTTAAATCGAAACTTTTAAATGAAGCTGTAGAACAGATGTCCTCTTTACCAGGAATTGGGAAGAGATCAGCACTTAGACTAGTGCTTCATCTTTTAAAAAGTTCTGAAAAAGAAGTAGAAAACTTTTCAAACTCTTTTAAAAACTTAAAAGAAAATGTATGTTTTTGCAAAAATTGTTTTCACATTGCTGAAACTGAATTGTGTGAAATATGTTCTAATACATCCAGAAAATCTGACACAATATGTGTAGTTCAAGATGTAAGAGATTTATTAGCCATAGAAAGCACAGAACAATTTTATGGACAATACCATGTTCTTGGAGGTATTATTTCGCCTATGGAAGGTATTGGACCTGATGATCTAAAAATAAAAGAACTTATTGACAGAATTGAAAATCAAGAAATTAATGAAATTATTCTCGCCTTGCCCGCAACAATGGAAGGAGATACTACTAATTTTTACATTCATAGGAAGATACAAGATAAAAATGTAAAACTCACTTTGATTTCTAGAGGAATTGGTGTTGGTAATCAGTTAGAATATATTGACGAATTAACCCTTGGGAAATCTCTATTAAATAGAAGTCCATACGAAATAAACTACACTTCATAATTCATACTATTGGACATTTCAATTATCATAGTAAATTATAATGTAAAACATTTTTTAGAACAATGCTTATTATCTGTTGAAAAGGCAATAAAACAAATTGAAGCAGAAGTATTTGTAGTTGATAATAATTCGGTAGATGGTTCTGTTCAACTTGTTAAAGATAAGTTTCCTAATATTTCACTGATTGAAAACAAAGAAAACACAGGTTTTTCAAAAGCCAATAACCAAGCAATACATCTTTCAAAAGGAAAGTATATTCTTTTGTTAAATCCGGACACAGTAGTTGAAGAAGACACTTTTTCAAAATGCATTGCATTCATGAATCAACATGAAAATGCAGGAGCATTAGGAGTGAAAATGATTGATGGAAAAGGAAATTTTTTGCCAGAATCTAAAAGAGGACTGCCTACCCCAGCAGTTGCTTTTTATAAAATTTTTGGACTTTCTACATTATTTCCTAGATCAAAAAAAATGGGAAAATACCACTTAGGATATTTATCAAAAAACGAAAACCATAAGATTGATGTTCTTTCTGGTGCGTTTATGTTTTTAAGAAAAAGTGTTTTGGATAAAATAGGCGTTTTAGATGAATCTTTTTTTATGTATGGTGAAGATATTGATTTATCCTACAGAGTTAAATTAGCAGGTT
>CEUK01076704.1_pt1 | contig 10384 bp, 5 predicted proteins | sample 356451 | NCBI WGS metagenome assembly CEUK01 (sample SAMEA2622843, study PRJEB7988) | marine metagenome | isolation source: saline water (ENVO:00002010), including
CAGTGCAAAGAAGAGATTCAAGCTAACTGGCTCTGGAAAAATCAAGAGAAAGCATGCTTTTAAGTCTCATATCTTAACAAAGAAAGGGACAAAGCAAAAAAGAAACTTAACTAAATCTGGATTGGTTGATGAAACCAATGAAGGTGCTGTTAAGGCAATGTTGACTATTGGAAAATAATCAGCATAAAGAGTAATTTATTCAATTTTTTAATTGGTTGTTTGTTGAACCCGGTGTTTAGTAAAAAAAGAGCGAAAGCCACTAACCACCAAAAAACTAAAAATTATGCCAAGATCGGTAAACTCGGTAGCGAGTAGAGCAAGAAGAAAAAACACGATGAAATTAGCCAAAGGTTACTTTGGCAGAAGAAAAAACGTGTGGACAGTTTCTAAAAACGCAGTAGAAAAAGGACTTACCTATGCGTACAGAGACAGAAAAAACAAAAAGAGAACATTTAGAGCACTTTGGATTCAAAGAATCAACGCTGGTGTAAGACAACACGGCTTGTCTTATTCAGAATTCATGGGAAAAGTTAATGCTAAAGGAATTGAGCTAAACAGAAAAGTTTTAGCAGACCTTGCAATGAACAATCCAGAAGCTTTCAAAGCTGTTGTTGACGCGGTGAAATAAATTCCTTCTCAACATAAAAAATTGAAAAAGCCTCATTCCTAAGAATGAGGCTTTTTTGTATAAAAAAAGCCTCATCATCTGACAAGGCTTTTGAAAAGAAGGATATTACTTCTTTAATCTTCAAATTTATCCATAACCACCTGAGAAACTCCCGTATTAGAGAAACCTCCATCGTGGAATAAGTTTTGCATAGTGACATACTTCGTATAATCAGAGAACAAAGAAAGTATATAATTTGCACAATCTTCAGAAGGAGCATTCCCTAAAGGCGACATTTCATTCGCGTAATTGAAAAATCCGGTAAACCCTTTAATCCCTTTACCAGCCGTAGTCATCGTTGGCGATTGAGAAATGGTATTGATTCTTACTTTTTTCAAAGTACCGTAATGGTAACCAAAACTTCTCGCTATTGACTCTAAAACCGACTTAGCCTCAGCCATATCAGAATAATCCGGGAAAGTTCTTTGAGCCGCTATATACGACAAACCTACAACAGATCCCCACTCATTAATAGCATCCAGCTTCTTTGCCGTAGCCAATACTCTATGAAAGGACAATGCGGAAATATCCAACGTTTTATGATAAAAATCATAATTTAAGCCTGTGTAATGTTTCTTCTTACGAACATTTGGAGACATACCTATGGAATGAAGTACAAAATCTACTTTACCACCCAAAAACTCTTGAGCTTCTGTAAATAAGTTTTCTAAATCTTCATTTGATGTAGCATCCGCTGGAATTACTTTTGAATTCGTTTTTTCAGCTAATTCATTAATAGCCCCCATTCTTAATGCAATTGGAGCATTAGTTAAAACAAACTCAGCCCCCTCAGCTGCTGCTTGTTCTGCCACTTTCCAAGCAATAGAGTTTTCATCTAACGCTCCGAAAATGATTCCTTTTTTTCCTTTTAAAATTCCGTTTGGCATAACAATTATGATTTTTTTAATCAGAGCAAATATAGCAATAGAGTTTATTAATCACTCAATTGATAATTACCTTTTTTATCGATTGTATAAAATAAATGAATTGATTATTTTTTTTGAAGTTCCATTAAAAGAATTATTGATTTTTTTGAACCATCTTCTAAAATAAGATCTATCCTTCTACCCAACTTGCCTTCATATTTTGATAAATCAACCTGCACTTCTAAAATTTCAGATTCTCCTGGAAAAACATCCAACATCTTATTTTGAGGACTTAAACAACCACACCCTCCGTCAACATCAACAATCCTAATCATTTTATCGTCTTTGTTTTCCAACTCAAAACTCCATTTAAACACAGCCGTATCCAAAACACCCAAGTTAAAAACCGTTGTGGAAGAATCTAAATCAACCAACAAACTTGGTTGAGATGCAGAGTCCTCTTCAAGCAAAGTCAAATTGATTATTTCAACTCTTCGCTCCAGTGAAGCCTCTTTACTGTATACCGACTTCCTTGTGTCGTAATAATTATCACTTACCAAGGAATCTGATTTAAACTCTCCAAAAGGAACTTTCTTAATTCTTAAAACTCCACCATTTTCAGCTGTTTCTTCCAAATACTTTGAAAATGCATTTTCCGGATAATTGATTAAATAGTTTTGCAAACTATTAATCCTTCTTTGAGTTAGATTAACATTATAATCAGACTTTGCCAATGGAGAAGCATAACCCTTAACTGTCAATAAAATCTTATTCCCCATCTCCAATTCTTTTAGAAGCTCCCTTGAGAAAATTCTCAAATCCTCCACACCTTTATGCACATACTCATCAAAAAAATCATTTATTTTGTTATAGGCCATAATCGAATCTTTTCCTGACTTTCCTAAAGTATTGTGGGCATAATATGCAGGCATACTATCCAAATAAGCATTATACGTCTCTAAATAGGAATATGACGTTAAAGTATCCCAGTTATCGGGATCCGGGCGGTCGTTGTGAAAATAAAGGGTTACATGAAATTCCTCCACCAAACGTTGTAAACGCTTCATAATTGAATCGCGAGAAAGCACTTCAGTTATTTCAAGTAAAGCACTATCCACTTTAGGGACCACTTTTCTATACTCGAATAAGTCGTTACAACAAACAGCATCCTTACTGGTTATTGAGCCAGTTCTTGAAGAGGTAAACAAACCAGTTAATGAATCCAAAGGTGCAATATACAAATCATTTAAACTGGAGTTAAAAGGAATACCCATGTTAACAATGGATGTCGGGCGTTTCCAGAACCCTTTTGCCTCAAACAGGTCGAAACCACCCAAACCATAATGCCAGTTTGAAGAAAAATAAAATCTATTTTTAACTGTATCATAATTCGGACCTATTTCGTCCCCGGGAGAATTTATCTTTGACCCTAAATTCTTAGGCGTATCCCATACTCCATTTTTACACTGAGAATACCAAAGATCCATCCTGCCTTTCCCACCAGGCATGTCAGAAGAAAAAAGCATATATTTTTTCCCTTTCGAATTGAAAACAAATGGATTTCTATAATTGTATTCAAGGTTGTTTTCATTATCAAAAATGAATTGAACAGAATCCATTCTTAATGAGTAATTGATTTTGTTTTTAACAGAAAAAGATTTTTCAATTATAAACTTAGTTTTAGCCAATTGATAATTTGAATTCTCGGACTTTTGTGCAAAGTAAAAATCCCCATTTTCATCCAGGCTACCATCTGTTAAGGATATACCCATTAAAGTTTCCGAAATTAATGCATCACCCGAAAACCATGTTGAATCCCGTTTATACCCGCTATATAACTGAATAACATAAGACTCATCCTCAATTACCCCATCCTCAGTCACATCAGATGCTTTCAAAGAACTGTATAAAATAACAGAATCATTAAGCCATACCGGATAATACTCCGCAACTCCTGTATTAATATCATCACCTAAATTTGTAATCTCAACATCAGCAGTATCTTTCAAAAGCCGAACAATATCCTTGTAGACTTTCATCTCATTTTTTGACTTTAGATAATTATAAGACCCAGAACTATTTCTGTCTCTGGAAAATTTTTCAAAATAATTTCTGGACAAATTATATTTCTCAGCAGACTTATATAGTTCCGCTAAGTGAAAAAGATAATCAGGATGCTTAATTTGCAAAGCTTTATTATTTTCAATTTTTTTAAAGAAAAATAATGCTTTTTCAGTATTGTGATATCCCTTGAAAGCAATTCCTAATTTATATATTAACCCATTAAATGCAGAATCCTCTTCCCATGCTTTTAAATAGAATCTTGAAGCCCCATAATTATCTCCTTCCTTCAATGCTTCATCACCGAAACCTGACCAAATCCGAGCCTGACCAATAGCATGAATCGAGATAAAAACAAATATAAATAACACAAAATTTTTCATCAATAATCTGGACAAACTTTATATTTAGGGCGTATAATCTTATTGGGAATGATATATATAGCAGCCAATTCAACACCCCCTCTGTAATTGGACGCCGGAACTAATCCAGAATAGTTAATATCATAACTAACACCCACCCTCCAATTGTCATAATCCAATCCGATAATTAAGTCACCACTATCCACCGCTCTAAAATATGCACCGGCAAATATCATTTGCTTAAAATAAATGGTTTTACTTAAATCATATTCTACAATCCCACCAAAATTCACTGAATAATACATTCCCTGATTAGAAAATTGTATTCCGGGTTTAATTAAAACTTTTTCACTGAATTGATAAGTACCATTTAACTGTATACTGTATCTTCTATCCAATCGAATATCGTTATTGTTAAAAAAACTTTGCTGTGGCGAAAGTATATTATAAACAGCAAAACCAGATCTTAATTTAAATTTATTGTTAATAAACCCGGAGTATTCAGCTCCCAATGCAAAATCAAAGTACCACCTGGATAATCTGGGCAAATCCTCTCCAGTAGATAAGTTCCCATCAAAATAATAACCGTTATATTGATTATTAAATTTCAAAGCATTTAAATCAATTTTTTTTTGTGTCGCATTGGGCAAAAAACCAAATCGAAAAACACCATTTGAATCTGACAAATTAACCTTATACCCTAAACCGATATTTAAATGAGTGGTTGAAAATTCAGAATCTCCCGAAACATCATATACTAAACCTGCAGCAGCTGAAAGTCCTTTAACATAATCAAACGAACTCGTCTCAACCATACCTGCAAATGTGGTAAAAGGAACCGTTACTGAAGACCATTGATTCCTGTAATTGCCATGAAATCGATATACACCATCAAAATCACCAATAGAAGACGGAGAATATGTATGAGGAGCATGCATCCATTGTGTAAAATGAATATCCTGAGCATTTGAAACGCAAGTAAAAACTGAAAGAAGTAGCGTAATACAAATCCGATTCATCTTACAAGGGCGTAATGCATGTAATTAAGGTTTACAATCTACAAAAAACCCTGCCAAAAGGCAGGGTCTAAACATTAATTTTTCATTCACTAATCTAAATCAACTGATTCAGCTGGAGCATCTCCTTCTAAAACTCCATCTTCATCTTCCAAAACTCCTTCTTCATCTTTTGAAGTCGGAACTTTAGCAACCGCAGCTATTTGATCCTTCCCCTTCAGGTTAATCAACTTTACACCTTGTGTAGCGCGGCCCATAACACGCATATTCTCAACAACCATTCGAATAGCTATTCCAGACTTGTTAATAATCATTAAATCATGATTATCCGTAACCGATTTTATAGCAATAAGATTTCCTGTTTTATCCGTTACATTAAGTGTTTTAACACCTTTACCTCCTCTATTGGTTATTCTATATACTGCTTCACCGTCTTCGGGATCATTTAAGTATGTTCGTTTCCCGTATCCATTTTCAGAAACAACCAAAACAGTTTCTTCTGCCGGGCGGTCAATACACACCATACCAACAACCTGGTCTTTAGGTCCTCCTAACGTAATACCCCTTACACCAGTAGCCGTCCTTCCCATTGGTCTAACCTTTCCTTCCGGGAATCGAATACATCTACCCGATTTTAACGCCATTAGAATTTCATTTTCACCATTGGTTAATTTAGCCTCTAACAATTGGTCATCTTCACGAACATTAATTGCGTTTATACCGTTGGTTCTTGGACGGGAATAAGCCTCTAAAGACGTCTTTTTAATAACCCCGTTCCTGGTACACATTACTATGAAGTTATTTTTAACATATTCTTCATCCTTAAGGTCCTTGACGTTAATATAAGCCATTACTTTATCATCGCGTTCAATATTTATTAAGTTTTGAATCGCACGACCTTTGGCTGTCTTATTTCCTTCTGGTATATCAAAAACTCTCATCCAGAAACACTTCCCTTTTTGAGTAAATACCAGGAGCCAATTGTGGTTTGTAGCATAAAATAAATTTTCAAGGAAATCTTCATTTCTTGTAGAAGAACCCCTTGAACCGACACCACCTCTATTTTGAGTTTTGTATTCACTTAACTCTGTCCGTTTGATATATCCCAAATGAGAAATCGTGACTACAACCTCATTATCTGGAATGATATCTTCAATACGGAAGTTACCCCCTGCAAAATTGATCACAGATCTTCTTTCATCACCATACTTTTCTCGAACTTCAGTCAATTCTTCTTTAATGATTGTGAACCTTCTCGATTCATTTTCAAGAATATCTTTCAAGTCCTCAATAGTTTTTTTAATCTCTTCGTATTCAGCTCTTAACTTGTCCTGTTCAAGACCAGTCAATTGACGAAGTCTCATTTCAACAATGGCTCTGGCCTGTATTTCAGAAAGCTCAAAACGAGTCATTAATTTTTCTCTGGCCTCATCTGGAGACTTAGAAGCTCTGATTAACTTAATTACTTCATCAATGTTATCGGAAGCAATAATCAAACCTTCCAGTATGTGTGCTCTTTCCTCTGCTTTTTTAAGATCAAACTTTGTTCGTCTTACAATAACCTCCAGTCTATGATCGACAAAATGTACAATCATATCTTTTAGGTTAAGCGCCTCAGGACGACCCTTTACTAAAGCTATGTTATTTACTGAAAAAGAGGACTGTAACTGAGTGTACTTGTACAATTTATTTAAGACAACATTAGTAATTGCATTCGTCTTGATCTCATACACAATCCTCATTCCATTTCTATCCGATTCATCTCGAATATCAGAAATCCCTTCTATTTTTTTATCGTTAACCAGGTCGGCAGTTTTCTTAATCATTTCCGCCTTATTCACCAGGTAAGGAATCTCAGTAACAATGATTCTTTCTTTTCCTGTTTTAGTAACTTCAATTTCTGCTTTTGCTCTGATTACAACTCTTCCTCTACCTGTCTCAAAAGCATCTTTAACCCCTTCGTATCCATAAATAGTACCACCTGTGGGAAAGTCAGGCGCCTTGATGTGCTGCATCAACTCAGGAATATCAATATCTTTATTATCGATGTAAGCAACAATACCATCAACAACCTCTGTCAAATTATGCGGAGCCATATTGGTAGCCATACCTACCGCTATCCCACTTGCACCATTCAATAACAGGTTTGGGATTACTGTTGGCAGAACAGTTGGCTCCATAATGGTATCATCAAAGTTCAACTCATGGTCAACCGTATCCTTATCAATATCTCGTAATGTTTCTTCAGCAATTTTTTTGAGCTTAGCCTCCGTATAACGCATTGCTGCAGGACTATCACCATCAACAGAACCAAAGTTACCCTGCCCGTCAACTAAAGGATATCTAAGGCTCCAGCTTTGCGCCATACGCACCATCGTGTCATATACAGATGAGTCACCATGTGGATGATACTTACCCAATACTTCCCCGACAATTCTTGCAGACTTCTTGTGCGCTCGATTCGAAAAAACCCCCAAATCCATCATACCGTAAAGCACTCTTCGGTGCACCGGTTTTAAACCATCTCTTACATCCGGCAACGCTCTTGACACGATAACAGACATCGAATAATCGATGTATGCTGCCTTCATTGTTTCTCCGATATCGACTTTTACTATTCTTTCTCCTTCAGCCATATTTTGCTAGTGAAATTGTGATTTAATTATCTTTATAACAGCACCCTTGATAACATAAGGACGCAAGAGAGCTAATATAATAAATTAGAACCGTTTAAAACCCTTATGCAGACAGTAATTTCAAACAAAATTTTGTTAATAAGAGGACTTTTCTAGAACAAAGCAAAAAATTGTCACGTTACTATATTAAAAGACCTACTTTAACTTTAATTTGATTAGTTTAGTAAATTGATAAAAACAAGTGTATGGAAGCTAAGTTTTCACCGAGAGTAAAAGATGTAATAACCTACAGTCGCGAGGAAGCTCTTAGACTGGGTCACGACTATATTGGTGTTGAGCATTTATTTCTTGGTATTTTGAGAGAAGGAGAAGGAAATGCAATAAAAATACTCAAAGCCATAAATATCAATCTTCAGGATGTTAGAAAAGCGGTCGAAAGTGAAATTAAACCAAAGTCTAATAATTTTAACCAAAACGGAAATATCCCCTTAGTAAAACAGGCAGAAAGAGCATTAAAAATAACTTACCTGGAAGCCAAGCTTTTCAAGAGCAGCTTAATTGGAACAGAACATTTATTGCTCAGTATATTAAAAGACGATGATAATGTAATCACTAACGTATTTGAAGGATTTAACGTTGATTATGAAACTGTGAAAAAAGAAATGGATATGATCGAAGAAGAAACAGACCCAAAATCAGAATTCCCGGGTGGACCTGCCGAAGATGACCCTAATGACACTTTAGGTAATGAAGGCTCAGGTGGCGGAAACCCGCAATCTCCTAAAAAACCAGGAGAAACCAAAAGCAAAACACCTGTGCTGGATAATTTTGGCAGAGATTTAACACAAATGGCCATGGACGGTAAGTTAGATCCTATTGTAGGCCGATCTGGAGAAATCGAAAGGGTTTCTCAAATATTATCCAGACGAAAAAAGAATAATCCAATTCTGATTGGTGAACCAGGTGTTGGAAAATCAGCAATAGCGGAAGGATTAGCTTTAAGAATTGTTCAAAGAAAAGTTTCCAGAGTTTTATTTGGTAAAAGGATAGTAACTCTAGACTTGGCTTCATTAGTTGCAGGAACAAAATACAGAGGACAGTTTGAAGAAAGAATGAAAGCTGTAATGAATGAGCTGGAAAAATCTTCTGAAATCATATTGTTCATTGATGAAGTCCATACCATTATTGGTGCTGGTGGAGCTTCAGGTTCGCTTGACGCATCCAATATGTTCAAGCCCGCTTTGGCAAGAGGTGAAGTTCAATGTATCGGTGCCACTACGTTAGATGAGTTCAGGCAATATATTGAAAAAGATGGCGCACTGGAGAGAAGATTTCAAAAAGTACTTGTTGAGCCTACATCAATAGAAGAAACTGTTGAAATATTAAACAATGTAAAAAGTCGTTACGAAGATCACCACAATGTAAATTACACACCAGAAGCAATCGACGCATGTGTCAAAATGACCAATCGGTTTATTACCGACCGTCATCTTCCAGACAAAGCATTAGATGCTCTTGATGAAGCAGGTTCAAGAGTTCACATTACGAACATAAACGTACCTGTGGAAATTATTCAAATTGAAAAGGACATTGAAAGTGTTAAAGAAGAAAAAAACCACGTTGTAAAATCTCAAAAGTATGAGGAAGCGGCACGATTAAGGGACTCCGAAAGGCAACTGAACGAAAAACTTGATGTAGCTAAATCCAAATGGGAAGAAGAAATAAAAGACCACAGAGAGACTGTAAATGAAGAAGATGTTGCTGAAGTTATCGCTATGATGACCGGTATCCCTACTCAAAGAGTGGCGGAAAAAGAGCAAGGGAGACTATCTAAAATGGCTGAAGTACTTGAAGGAAGGGTTATAGGCCAAGACGATGCAATAAATAAAGTAGTAAAAGCTATTCAAAGAAACAGAGTTGGATTAAAAGACCCAAACAAACCTATTGGATCGTTTATTTTCCTTGGTCCGACAGGGGTTGGTAAAACACAACTAACAAAAGAACTTGCTAAATTTATGTTTGATAGCGAGGACTCGCTTATTCGAATTGACATGAGTGAATACATGGAAAAATTTGCTATCTCAAGATTAGTTGGAGCCCCTCCGGGCTATGTCGGTTATGAAGAAGGAGGTCAATTAACCGAAAAAGTACGACGTAAGCCCTATTCGATTATACTTTTAGATGAAATCGAAAAAGCTCATCCAGATGTCTTTAACTTATTACTTCAAGCACTGGATGAAGGACACATTACGGATTCACTGGGTAGAAAAGTTGATTTTAGAAACTGTGTAATCATAATGACATCAAATGTAGGTACCCGAAAATTGAAAGAGTTTGGAACAGGTGTTGGATTTAATACTTCTGCGAAACTATCCGCAGCAGATGAACACGCTAAAAGTGTCATTACAAACGCATTAAAAAAATCTTTTGCTCCTGAATTCTTAAACAGAATTGATGACGTTATTTTATTCAACTCATTAAGCAAAGAAGATATTCATAAAATTATCGATATTGAATTGGCTAAACTGTTTTCGAGAGTTGATGATTTAGGATTCAAGATTCAATTAACAGATGAGGCTAAAGACTACATAGCAAACAAAGGGTACGACAAAGAATACGGAGCTCGCCCATTAAAGAGAGCCATTCAGAAATACCTTGAGGATGCATTAGCAGAGGAAATTCTATCCTCTAAGCTGTCTGAGGGAGATACGGTAAAAGTTGATTTCGATGAAAAAAATTCTGAAATCAAAATGAAGGTAACAAAAGCAAAGAAAAA
>CEUK01179431.1_pt1 | contig 10384 bp, 7 predicted proteins | sample 356451 | NCBI WGS metagenome assembly CEUK01 (sample SAMEA2622843, study PRJEB7988) | marine metagenome | isolation source: saline water (ENVO:00002010), including
AAAGCTTAATTTATGAGCCTTAGATAATTTTTTCTTTTCTGAAGGTGATATTATATCTAAATTATCATTATTTTCTTTTTTAAATAATGGGCAATTATATGTATTTTTTAGTAAAAAGAATCTATTCCCAAAAAAAGATGGTTCTATATAAAAATGTTCGTAACTTCTATCTCTAGCAGAAAGATAGATTGAAAGATTAGAAAGATAGCCTCCTAACTCTTGAATTATTATTGTATCTTTATTAAGTCCTAAATCTTTAAATATTTCTTGTGTTCTGTTAAAACGTATTATTAGTCTTTTCTTTAAGAAATCTCTATTTTTAAAACCAAAGCATATCTCTTCATGATGAAAAAAATTTTCTATATTAATTGAATTTGATTTTGCAATATTTTCTATTTTTTTAAAATCATTTTCATAATTGCTTTTACTTTTATTTTTCCAACCTTCATAAACATTTAAGCCATTTTTCTTAATAAGATCATAAGATTCGCTATCGAAAGATATAAAGTGAGTTTTTAAATTACAACAAGATTGTAGTTTATGTGCAATTTTTATCCAAAATTTTGTTTGATATCTTGCCAATACCGAAATTATCAAATTCATTATTTATAATCCAATGTCTCCTCTATTTTAAATAGTAATATACTATAAATAGGTAAAAGAATTATTGGAATAATAGTTATAGTTCCCAATATAGTTCCTATCCCTTCAAAGAAAGGCATTAGAATGAGATTTAAAAATAATATATTTAACATAAGAAATTTAATAAATAGTGGTATATTAAAATTTATAATTTTTTTAAAGATTAATATTATTAAGGGATAAGTTAAAGAAGACAATAATCCATATTTCTTTATTAAGTCTCCAAATAAGGTTGCACCTCCTAACCCATGACCATTAAATTTATTTATATTAAGTATTCCTGTAGGAATTATTTTTTTAGTAAAATTTCTTAATAAATTGTCGATTGCATTATCTTTATAAAGACTAAGATCATGATCTTTAAGAAGTATATTTAGATTTATAATTCCATGTGAAAAATAGAATGGATTAAGACTTAAAGGTAAAATACCTGTATATTCATACACTTCAGTACAAAAATATTTTTTTTCTCCATCCAAAGAGAAATATCCATATAAGCATGTATCCTCTCTCATATTCTTGTACATTGATAAATAATCCTCATGATGAATAGTTCGAGATAGGTTTAATGCAAATCCAATTATTCCAATAAAAAATAAGTTTAATAATAAAAAAATAATCCTTCTTTTTAACCTAAAATATTTAAAAAAATAAAAAATAGATTTTGTATTATTTAAAATTAAAATAATTGTTATAGGGATTAAAATAAATAAAATCATATTACGAGAGCCATTAATTAAAGAGATTAAAGTCCAAGGGATTAAAAAGTGAAATCTAAATTTATTTAATATGATTAATTTTTTGATTAATATTAAGAAGTTATAGTAAGAGAATACATAAGTAAGAATGCTTATAATTCGCTCACCAATAGTTAATTTATTGCTATCTAGAAACCAACTTTCTCTTAATCTTGTAATTATATGAATTGATAAAATATCTTGGATTCCATTCCCATACTTAAAAATTCTTATGAAAATTAGAAAAGAAATTAGAAATATTCCTACAGTAAATGTTGCATAATCAAACCTATCAGGTATATATCTTTTTATTATTTTCGATATTCTTTTAAGGTTAAAAATACTAAGATTAAGTCTTAAAAAAATTAAACATAAACTTGACATTAAAAAATAGTAAGCAACACCAATTGAAAAAAAATCATTTCGATTTAATGATATTATTGGTACTAAATTATAAAAAATTATAAAAAAATCATTTATAGAAAATCTTATTTTCATTCTATAAAATTACTAATGACTAATTTTTAACTAATATATATAATTAATTATAAGATATTAAAGTGTAATAGTATTTATGTATGAATTTAATAACAGTAAATTCTTATGCAAATTCTATTTTGATTGTTTTACATAATAAAAATGAAAACAAATTCAAATTATAAATACCAAAGCATAATAAAAAAAACTTTAATATTTGTCTCATCTCTGGATATAAGGATAAGAAGATTAATCTTAATTATCATTGATATTTTAATTATTTGGATATCCTTTAAATTTAGTTTTTATGTATTAAAGAATGAAAATTTACCTGGAATAAATTATTATAATCTCTTCTATTTTCATACTTTTATTTCAATTTCCTTTTATTTTTTTACAGGACAATATAGAGGTTTAACTCAGTATCTTGGATCCAAGAATTTTTATAAATTGATTGTAAGGAATTTAGTGACTATATCTTTCAGTTCCATTGTTTTATTAAATATTGTTGGTGGTTTAATATATATAGATTTATCTATATTATTATTTGGTTTAAATAATTTATTAATGATTTTCTCAAGAGTAGTTTTGAGGGATTTATTGATTTACTGGACAAAGGAAAAGGATTTTAAAAAAATTGATGTAGTAATTTATGGAGCTGGTTCAGCAGGAGTTCAATTAAGTTCAATATTAAAATTTCAAGGGAAATTCAGAGTAAATTTTTTCATTGATGATAACCCTTTACTTTGGAACAGAAATATTAATGGGATACAGATCTTACCTTTTTCTGTGCTCAAGAAGAATAAAAATATTGATAGAGTTATTCTTGCAATCCCATCATTAAATAAAAATAAAAGGAAAGTTATTTTATCTAATCTAGAAGATCTTAGATTATCAACTTTTCAAATACCAACTCTCGATGAATTATCTTCTTCAAATATAGATTTTAATGATATAAAACCAATAAAAATTGAGGACCTTTTACATAGAGATATTGTTCCACCTATAAAAAGTCTTATAAAAAAAAGTATCAATAATAATGTTATTTGTGTAACAGGTGCTGGTGGATCAATTGGATCTGAATTATGCCTTCAAATGTTAGATTTCAATCCTAAAAAAATTATTTTGTTAGAAAGAAATGAGCTTGCACTTTATAAAATACAAAAAGAAACCGAAAAATTTTTCCCTCAAATAGATATATGTCCTGTTTTGGGCGATTGTACTAATTTATTTTTTATTAAGAGGATATTCTTTGAGCATAAAGTGAATGTAATTTTTCATGCTGCAGCTTATAAACATGTCCCTCTTGTAGAGTCAAATCCATTTCAAGCATTAAAAAATAATATTTTATCTACCAGAGTAATTTGCGAAGCTTCTACTTCAGTTAAGGCAAAATTAATGATGTTAATTTCCTCTGATAAAGCAGTAAGGCCAACAAATGTTATGGGTTTGTCAAAAAGAATTTCTGAATTAATAGTTCAAGCTTTCGCGGAATTAATCAAGAATGAGACAGATCAAAATAAAGAATATACAAAATTTTCTATGGTTAGATTTGGAAATGTTCTTGGTTCATCTGGTTCGGTTTTACCATTATTTCAGTCTCAAATTGATAGTGGCGGGCCCGTAACATTAACTCATCCTGAAATTGTTAGATATTTCATGACTATCCCAGAAGCTGCACAGTTAGTGTTGCAGGCTTCACAGATGTCTAATGGAGGGGATGTTTTCTTACTCGATATGGGAGAACCAGTAAAAATAAAAGATTTTGCTAAGAAACTAATTAAATTGAATGGTCTTACAATAAAAGATAAGAGAAATATTAATGGTGATATAGAACTTGTTTATACAGGTCTTAGACCAGGTGAGAAATTATTTGAAGAATTACTAATAGATTCAAAATCAATATCAACTGAACATCCACTAATCTTTAAATCTGAAAAAAATTACATACTAGATTTTAAAGACTTTTTCATAAAACTTGATGAGATTCAAGATAGTCTTGAAAATTATAAAAAAGGAAAGATTGTTGGTCAATTGTTAGATATGGTACCAGAATGGAATCCCTCTCAAGAAATTAATTTTTAATTTCAACTATTTATTAAATAGAATAAATATAATTCTTAAATAGTCTTTATAAGATATATTTATATTTAATTACTGTTTAAATTTTAATATTCAAAATTAATGAAAAAGGGTTCAAATAGAATTTTAATAACTGGTGCTGCTGGTTTTATTGGTGCAGAAGTAGTAAAAAGATTCCTTAAAAATAAAGAAAAGGTTTTAGGCATTGATAATTTAAATAATTATTATGATGTAAACCTAAAACTAGCAAGATTAAAAAATATTGAAAATATAAAGGATATTAGTAAAGATGACTGGTTTTTTAAAAATTTAAATATTGAAGAATTTTATAATTTGAAGAAAAATTGTGATGAGTTTAATCCAAACATTGTTGTTCATTTAGCTGCTCAAGCTGGTGTAAGATATTCTATTGAAAGGCCTAATGAATACATTAAATCTAATCTTTTAGGATTCGGTAATATATTAGAAATATGCAGGCATGCAGATATTGAAAACTTTATATATGCTTCCAGTAGTTCAGTGTATGGAGGGAATAAGAAATTACCTTTTAATGAGGATTATCCAGTTGATCATCCTTTAAGTTTATATGCAGCTACAAAAAAGTCTAATGAGGTAATGGCTCATAGTTATAGTAGTTTATTTAATATTCCTACAACAGGATTACGTTTTTTCACGGTTTATGGTCCATGGGGTAGGCCAGATATGGCACCAATGATTTTTGCGGATTCTATCTTGAAAAAAAAACCAATTAAAGTTTTCAATGATGGCAAAATGAAAAGAGATTTTACTTTTATTGATGATATTGTAGATGGAATAATTGGATGTAGTTATAAAAAAACTACTAATAACGATCAATTTGATTATCAAAATCCAACTCCCTCAAGCTCGTTTGCACCTAATAGAGTTTTTAATATCGGTTGTAGTAAACCAGTAGAGTTAGAATATTTTATTAATTTACTTGAAAACGCTTTTGGTATAAAAGCTATAAAGAAATATTATCCTATGCAAAAGGGAGATTTAAAAGAAACTTATGCAGATATAAAAAAATTAGTTGAATGGATACATTATGATCCAAAAGTTAAAATAGAAGATGGAGTTTCTAGATTTGCTAAATGGTATTTAAGTTATCATAAAATTAAAAATTAAATAATTTAAGAAAAGGGATGTTTTTATTTAATTAATAATAATTTTTTAAAAGATTAAATTTAAATTTTGTTAAAGTTTATAATGATTTCCAATTAGAAATGGGTGTAATACTTGTTACTGGAGGATTAGGATTTATTGGTAGCCACACCTCTTTATACCTTTTAAAAAAGGGTTACGAGTTACTCATAATTGACTCTAATATAAACAGCTCAATAAAAACTATTTATAAGATAGGTAAGATTTTATCTAATGAAGGATTTAAAGAAAAAAAAATTGAATTTTTTAAGGGTGATTTAAGAGATTATTTATTCTTAGATAAAGTTTTTTCTAATTATGAGAAATCCAATAAGAGAATAGATTTTGTTATTCATTTTGCAGGACTTAAATCTATACCAAGATCTTTTGAAGATCCAATTTCATATTGGGATAATAATTTAGTTTCCTCAATAAATTTATTAAAAGTAATGAAAAAATATAAATGTAAGAAAATAATTTTTAGTAGTACTGCAACTATTTATGACCATTCAATTAATCGATCATTAAAAGAGAGTGATTTAATTAATCCAAATAGTCCATATGGTTTTACAAAGAATTCTATAGAAAGGTTTCTTAGCGATATTTACTCTAGTGATAAATCATGGAAAATAGCTAATTTACGATATTTTAATCCTGCTGGTGCCCATGAGAGTGGAATACTAGGAGAAGATTTCTTTGATATGTCTACTAATTTAATTCCAACTTTAAATAGGATAGCAAATGGTGAGGAAGAATTTCTAAAGGTTTTCGGTAATGATTGGGACACAAAAGATGGAACATGTATTAGAGATTTTATTCATGTTATGGACCTTGCAGAGGCTCATTATTTAGTTTTAAATTATCTCTTAAGAGAAAATAAAGAAATATTAAATATAAATGTTGGAACTGGTAAAGGATTTTCTGTCATCGAGTTAGTGAATACTTATGAAAGAGTAAATAATCTTTCAATACCCTATAACTTTGTTAAAAAAAGATTAGGAGATTATCCTATATCTGTAGCTGATAATTCATTGATGAAATTATTATTTAATTGGTCCCCAAAAAGGGGGTTAGAAGAAATTTGTAGAGATAGTTGGAATTATTATATTAATAATGTCAATAAATAAAAATTCTTTAATTAATCTTTTATTAACTTTAAAAACATCTATTTTTTTGAGGAATTTTACCTTTTATAAAAAAAGCCTTTGTGTAATTATTTAGAGAAGGATAAAAGATTTATGGTAATATTTTATAAAGATTTTTTTAATGTCAAAGAAAATAACTAGAAATATCGTAACTGGTGGCGCTGGTTTTCTTGGTTCACATCTTATTGATAAACTCATGAATAACGGAGAAGAAGTTATATGTTTGGATAATTATTTTACTGGAAGTAAGCAAAATATTTATAAATGGATAAACAATCCACTCTTTGAAGTTATAAGGCACGATGTGACAGAGCCAATTCTTATAGAGGCAGATAAAATTTGGCATCTAGCATGCCCAGCTTCGCCAATTCATTATCAATATAATCCTGTTAAAACTGCAAAGACAAGTTTCCTTGGTACATATAATATGCTTGGATTAGCTAAAAGAATTAATGCCACCATTTTATTAGCCTCAACAAGTGAGATTTATGGAGATCCTGAAGTACATCCGCAAGTTGAAAGTTATAGAGGTTGTGTGAATCCTATTGGTGCAAGAAGTTGTTACGATGAAGGTAAAAGGATAGCGGAAACATTATGCTTTGATTATAAAAGAATGCATAATACTGATGTAAGGGTAGTTAGGATTTTCAATACTTATGGGCCAAGGATGCATCCAAATGATGGCCGAGTGGTAAGTAATTTCATTATGCAAGCTTTAACAAATAAAGAAATTACATTGTACGGTGATGGCTCACAAACTCGCAGCTTTTGCTACGTAGATGATCTTATAGAGGGGATCGTAAGGGTTATGGAAGGAAAATTTAGTGGTCCTGTTAATATTGGTAATCCTGATGAGATAAGAATTGAAGATTTGGCTTTAATGATTAGGAGTAAAATAAATAAAAATTTAAATATAACTTATAAAGATCTTCCTGAGGATGATCCATTAAGAAGAAAACCCTGCATCAAACTTGCTCGAGATATGTATGATTGGATTCCCAAAATAGATCTTGAAATTGGACTAATGCATACTATTGATTACTTTAAATCAATAATAGATTAGATTTATGAAAGATGATAAACTAAGAAAAATCTGCTGTCTTGGCGCTGGTTATGTCGGAGGTCCTACTATGGCAGTAATAGCGGATAAATGTCCCGATATTGAAGTTAAAGTTTTAGATATAAATGAAGATCGAATTAAAGATTGGAATAATAATAATTTAGATAAACTACCAGTTTTTGAGCCTGGATTAAAAGAAATAATTTTAAGGGTAAGAAATAGAAACTTATTTTTTTCAACAAATATATCTAATGCTATAGAAGAGGCTGATATGATTTTTATTTCAGTAAATACACCAACCAAATTACAAGGATTTGGTGCTGGCTATGCAAGTGATTTGAAATGGGTAGAAGCTTCTGCGAGGCAGGTAGCAAAATATTCAAAGGGGCATACAATTGTTGTAGAAAAGAGTACGTTACCTGTAAAAACTGGTGAAGTTATTCAAAAGATATTATTAAACTCTTCTCCAAATTATGATATCAATGGGTTGCAAAAAACTTTTTCTGTTTTGTCCAATCCTGAATTTCTCGCAGAAGGTACTGCTATAAAAGACTTGAATTATCCTGATAGAGTTCTAATAGGTGGGTCAGATGAGAAATCAGTAATTTGTCTAAAGAGTATTTACGAGAATTGGATCCCAAGCGAAAAAATTATCACTACAAATATTTGGAGTAGTGAATTATCTAAACTTGCTGCTAATGCTTTTCTGGCGCAGCGAATAAGCTCTATTAATTCAATAGCAGCTATTTGTGAAGCGACAGGTGCTAAGGTTGATGAAGTCTCAAATGCTATTGGTCGTGATACCAGAATTGGTCCAAAGTTTCTATCCGCAGGTCCAGGATTCGGGGGTAGTTGCTTTAAAAAAGATATTTTAAATTTAGTCTATCTAGCAAAATATTTTGGATTGAATGAAGTTGCAGATTATTGGGAGCAGGTAATTAACTTAAATGATTGGCAAACAAAAAGAATATCTAAATTAATAGTCCAAAAGCTTTTTGGAACTGTAACTGCCAAGAAAATTGCTTTATTTGGATTTGCATTTAAAGCTAATACAAATGATATTAGAGAATCATCAGCAATATATATTGTTAGGGATCTTATTGAGAATGGAGCTAAAGTAGTAATCCATGATCCTAAAGTTACATCTGCACAAATCAAAAGAGAATTAAAACTAAATCAAAATGAAAATAACCATAATAATGAATTAGGTGATTGGCAATTTGAAAAAGATCCTTATATAGCTTCAGAAAATGCAGATGCAATTTTAATTCTTACTGAATGGAAGGAATATCAAGTTCTTGATTGGAAGAAATTATCAACATTAATGAGAAAACCATCATGGTTATTTGATGCAAGAGGGATTACAAAAAAAGATGAAATTTTATCATCGAATATACATTATTGGTGTGTAGGTGATGGATCATTCAGTTGAGCTTATACTTTGGATTATTAATATAAGGCTAATAATTATAGGTAAATACAAATGATCTAAAATGATTTATTAGTTTTTAGCTTTCCTTCAATGCAATAATACTCTTAGTAAAAGGACTTTAAATAAAAAGAAATTAACAACAGTGTTCTTGCTATAAATCTTTATAAAAGAAATATTTAACTAAAATTTGATGTCAATCTAATCGATATTTGGCGGGTAACTGGACATGGTGTTTTAAATTATAATTATTTAATTTTCTTGTATTAATTGGTTCATGCCAGCAAGTAAAATCCAGCTAGCAATGCTAATTCTTCCATCATAATACTGGATATCAAATAAATGGATTAAAACTAATATTAAAACAGAAGTAACCCAAGCTCTTTCATAGATAAATGTTTTTAGAGACTGGGAATTTGAAATAATTATTTTTCTTAATGAGGAGCATGTCAAATAAAAAACATTGCTCACTATTATCAACATTGAAGGGATTCCATATTGTAGAGCTAATTCAAGTGGTAAGTTGTGAGAGTGAATAGCTTCATTTTTTAAATTTTCATAAGTTAAGATTTCAAAAGTTGCAGCACCTGTACCAAAAAATGGATTACTTTTAATTAGCTCAAATGATTCATTCCAAATATTTATTCTTAATGGTCTATCTGAAAAGTTACTAGACATAAATTCTACCCATATATTTTCTGGGATTAAATCTCTAAAAAATATTTGGATACTCTCCCCAAAAATTGGATAAAGACAAAGAAATATTAAAATAAAAAATATTGTGGCGATTATAAAATAAATTTTGGAGTTTTTACCCCAATACATCAATATTAAAGATCCGACTAGGCTACCCCACGCTGCTCTGGAATTAGTAAGGATTATAGAAGTTACTAAGGATAAGATAAGAATTATAATAAAAAATTTTTTATAACTAATATTTTCATTTTTAATTAAATATCCTATTGAGAAAGGGAATGTTATATTCAACCAGGCTCCAGTATAGTTAGCATTACTAAATAAACCACTTAGTTCAAAAGGAGGGTTTATAAGCTCTTTTTGATACCAGATTATAAGGCCATTTAAGAAGATACTAGTATCTTGCCAATTGAAAAATGATTGCCCTAGGCCAGATATAATCACTGGAATTACACCTAAGATAAAACATTTTGCGCAAATTTCTCTAGCTTCTTTATCCTTTACATATGCTTGAAGACTAATAAAAATCCAAAATAATGGAATCCAGTTCAATAATCCTACAAAAGATAATGTCGGTTCCCATTTAGCCATTATTAATAATTCACTATTCCCTTTATTAAAATTAAATAAATGCACAAATGCACTAAATATCATTAATAATGAAGCTGCTATAAAAGATTTATTGATCCAATTATTTAAAAAATTTTTCTTTTGGTATAAAAAATTTATTATCGAGGAAACTAACAAAAATAAAATTGATATAGTTAGAGCTGATGGCAGAAAAAAAACACCGATTCTGAAAAGGTATTTGCCAACATTTCCTGAATTGGATATATGTTTATTTCTTAATACTGAAATCATTTCTTATTTTTAAGAAAGAATCCCATAATTTTTTTAATTCTGGAAATATATTAAACGCTTCCTGCAGGATTCGAACCTGCGGCCCACTGCTTAG
>CEUK01022561.1_pt1 | contig 10377 bp, 10 predicted proteins | sample 356451 | NCBI WGS metagenome assembly CEUK01 (sample SAMEA2622843, study PRJEB7988) | marine metagenome | isolation source: saline water (ENVO:00002010), including
GTAGTTGATATTGCGATCGATGCTGAAGGTGATGATCTCATTGCCTCGTCCCTCGAAGGCCGTGGCCTTGGCTAATTCGCGCCGGCGATGTGCTAGCGCGCCCAGGGTTTCCAGAGGTAAAGCATAAAGCTGCAACGCTTCCGCCGGCGAAATGCGGTCGCCGTTCCAAGTCTTTTGCAGCAACTCATTCATGAGATGAGTGTAAGTCGGACTGTGAAGTGGGGCAATGATTCACCATGGTGTGCACTCTAAACGAATGTCGGTTTATATACGTCTTGGTTGCCGTGCGTTTTCAAAAGCTCCACAAACTTGGCTAAGCCGGCTTTTTCGGTTTTGCCGAGATTGTATTGGATATGACCTCCGAGATAGGCCTGGCGGAAGGCGTTATCGTAGTCAGGGTGGGTGGCAATGATCTTCGAGAGTTGTTCCAGACCGGAGGTCTTAGTTGCACGTAGGTATTCACGGAGGGCAGCGTCATGATGACCGCGTCGCAGGGCCCAGGCTGCGTACACGAAGGGCAGGTCGGTCAATTCCCGCCAGGCCGCGCCGAGGTCCCAGATGGTGTGCGGGTGCGGTGCGCGCAGGAAATCGATGCCAGGATTGCCGATCAACAGGACATTTTCGAGTGCGGTAGCCTGCGCGTAATCAGGCAACGGCATGAAGGTCGGGCGCAGGCCGCGTTCGGCCAGCAGCACACGCAGGAGATTCACGCTGGTGAGACTGGCGGTATCGCAGTGGATGATCTCGATTTCCTTCAACGGTTGCTGGTGTGCGAGGAACACGCTCTTCACGTGGCCGTGCGAGGCAACGGCCACGCCATCGAGGATGTCATAGCCTTCATGGAACAACGCCTCGGTGATGCTAACCAAGGCGGCGTCAAGACGGCCGGTCCGCAGTTGCTCGGCTAATGCGGAGGGCACAACGAAATCCGTTTCCTCCTCGATGCCCCAGGTGAGTGGCACGGAATTCAGGTAAGGCACAGACCCAATACGGTTCATGCGGTGGCGAGGTTGTCATCGAGGATTTCCGGTGGCGCGGAATCGCCGGGGACCTCGGGGGTTTTGGCAGTCCATTCACGGACAGGTTCGTAAAAGGTGTTGCGTTGCACGGGCGTTTTACCAGCCTCACGGATGGCCTTCACCAGCGCGGCTTCGGCCTGTCCGTCGCCACCGCCTGCGCCGGCCATTTTGAAAATGTGCTCCTCCACAATCGTGCCATGCAGATCGTCAGCCCCATAGCTGAGCGCCACCTGCGCCAGCTTCATGCCTAGGCCTACCCAGTAGGCGGTGAGGTGATCGAAGTTATCGAGGAACAGTCTGCTGACGGCAATGGTGCGCAGGGCGTCGTTGCCGGTGGGCGGATGACTAACTGGAATGGCGTTGTTCTCGGGTTGATAAGGCAATGGAATGAAGCCGGTGAAACCGCCGGTTTCATCCTGTAACGCGCGCAATTGCGTCAGATGATCGAGCCGATCCTCCAGTGTCTCCACGTGGCCGAAGAGCATCGTGCAGGTACTGCGGCCGCCAAGTTGATGCCAGGTGCGATGGGCCTCGAGATATTGGTCGGCGGTTTCCTTGCCCTTCGCGATGGCGTCACGCACGTCTTGCCTGAAAATTTCCGCGCCCCCGCCAGTGAGCGAATCCAGCCCGGCTTCCTTCAAGGCCGCGAGCACCTCGGGCAACGGCAGTTTGCTTTTACGTGCGAGATGATAAATCTCCACGGCGGTGAAACATTTCAACTGCAGATTCGAATCCACCGCCTTCAACGCGCGAAGCATGTCCGTGTAATAACTGAACGGCAGCGAGGGATGCAGGCCGCCGACGATATGCAGCTCGGTGATGCCTAGCGCCAACGCCTCGCGCGCCTTGGTTTCCATCTCCTCAATCGACAGCTCAAATCCGTCGCCATCGCGTTTCTTTCGGGCGAAGCTGCAAAACTGGCAGGAGAGAATGCAGTAGTTGGAGTAATTAATGTACCGGTTGACAATGTAGCTGGCACGCTGACCAACCTTGCGTTCGGTCGCCAGCGCGGCCAACCGGCCGAGCGCGTTCAGATTCGGCGTACGATACAGGCGCAGGGCATCCTCGATCTCCAGTCGCGTGCCCGCTTCGACCTTCTCCGCAAGATCGGTCAGTTCGCTTTGTTGAAGGATGAAATCCATTACCACAACCTCCAAGCAATAAAGCGGGGAACGATGCAGACCTCGACCACCACCATGGCCATGAACACGAGGCTGATGATGGCGTTTAGGTTAAAGAACGCCTTTTGCACCCAGTCCAGGCTGCGCTTGCGGGCGATCCAATGCTCCAATCCTAGGCAGGCGGTGATGATCACCATGCCGATCCAGTACGCCATTTTGAACGCGGCCAATAGACCGAACACCACGAGCAGGATGAGCATAATGATGTGCACGAGGAAGGCGGCGTTCAGCGAATTGGTCGGGCCCCAGCGCACGACGATGGAGTGCAGCTTGTGCGCGCGGTCGAACTCGAAATCCTGAATCGCATAAATGATGTCGAACCCGATTAGCCAGAGTACAACGATCAACGCTAGCAGTCCGGGGATGAGCGCGCTGTATCGGAACGGTCCGGAGAAATCCAGCGAGCCATTGACCGCCAGCCAAGCGCCCACTGGCGATATGGCTAATGCAATGCCCAGCACCACGTGGGTGAAATCGGTAAACCGTTTGGTTAGCGAATAGCCGAGGATAAACAGCAGGGTCACCGGGGACAGCATCAGGCAGATCAGGCGGCCCTGATTGGCTTCGCGGACCATGTCGATGGCGTAGGTGGTGCCGACGAACAGGGCGCCGCTCAGGATGCACAGCGTCCACGCGCTGGAGATGGAGATGGTGCCGGCGGGCAAATGCCGGTCGGCCGTGCGTGGGTTCAGCGCATCAAACTTCCGGTCCACAATGCGGTTAAACGCCATGGCGCAGGTACGGGCGGTGACCATGGCCAGCAGGATGAGCCCGAATAATTTCCAGCCAGGCCAGCCGCGTTCGAGGGCGATTCGGGCCGGCTGTTCGAGCGCTGGCAATTGGGCATGCGCGGCGCGGGCGGCGAGCACCGTTGCGGCTAGGGCGAACGGCAGGGCGAAAACGGTATGCGACAGCTTCACGAAATCCGCCCACTTCTCCAACAGGGAAGTGGGGCGGGTTTGCTCCGATGAAATCCCAGAAGCCCGTTTCGCCTTTCGCGCCACAGGCGAAAGCTGCTTGATTAAGGGCAAAATGACAAGCGAGGAGGGGCGTGAAAGGAGAAACAGGCTCCAGCGCCCTCAGTCCTGTTCCTCGGGCCAGCGGGGGGAGACGGTGTTTTCTACGCCGAGATGATCGAGCACGCGGGCGACGACGGTGTCGGCGAGTTCCTCGATGGTTTTGGCGCCGGCATAAAAATATGGGTTTGGCGGAAGCAACAGGGCGCCGGCTTGGAGGAGGAGTTCCATGTTCTTCACGTGTACGAGGCTGAGCGGGGTTTCGCGAGGGCAGAGGATGAGTTTCTTGTTTTCCTTGAGCATCACATCGGCGGCGCGGAGCAGGGCGTCTTCGCTGTAGCCGTGGGCAATGCGGCCGAGGGTACCCATGGTGCAGGGTAGGATGACCATCGCATCAAAGGCATTGGAGCCGCTGGCGAACGGGACATTCATGCTCTTGGCCGCATGCAATGGCACGCCCTCAGGGAGTTGCAGTCCATCGGGTAATTCATCGCGCATGACGACCTGCCCGTAGCTGCTGGTGATGACGTGGATCTCATGCTCCTTGGGGTTAAGCCGGTCGAGCAGGCGTTGAGTGTAAATTGCGCCGCTGGCGCCGGTGATGGCCACGAGAATCCGCATGACCAATGAGCATGGATTTTCAGGACTCAAACGGGCAAGCAGTTATTCACTTTTGTGAATAACCTCGACATGGATTGGGGATTCTACTAGGTTGCGCCCTGCATTTTGCGTTTTTTCTGACGCAACAAGGAGGTGCACTTGAGAAACCGAATTTGGGCTTCTGCCGTTTTGATGGTGGGTATGGGGATGATGTCGTGTGATTCGACATCGTCTACGCATGTTCCGCAGGTTTATGTGGCCAACTCGCAACCGACTCCGGTGCGGGCAGTGCGGCCGACTCTTTCACAACCCGACCCAACGAACCACCGATCCGCTTCTTCGGCAATCCAGCCGAAGCGGGTCACCCGGGTGGCGCGGGCGACCTCACCGAGGTACATTCCGCCTGCGTCGCCGAGTTTTGAGACGCCCAAGGAAGCGCCCCGGCGCCGGCCGCCGGTTGCCCAGCCGGTTGTGTTGCCGGGCGAACGGCTAATAGCCGACAAGGGAGGGGCGAAATCCTACAGCATAAAAATCGGCGGCATTGAATGGGTGTCGCTAGAGTTGTGGGGCAAGGCGCACAATGGTTGGTTTGGCCAGTTGCAGAAGGGCGGGAATGATTTCTACCGCTTGGTGGTATCCGGCATGCGGTTTGATTTGCGACCGCGCAAACGGTTGATCACCTGCCAGGGAATGCAGATCTGGATGGGGTTTGGGCCGGAGATGATTGGTGGCCATTTGTATGTGCATCATTTGGATGTCAAAAAACATTTGGCGCCCTTGGCCGCCGGCATGCCGAATCTGGGTCGGGTGGCGGTGATTGACGCCGGGCATGGACGCGATAACTTAGGCACGCGCAGTACGTATAATCGGGAATATGAAAAGCGCTATACGCTGGATTGGGCGCGCCGCCTGAAGCCTCTGCTGGAGCGAAAAGGCTGGCGGGTGTATCTGACGCGCGATGCGGATCGATCCATGTCGTTGACCGATCGGGTGAAATTTGCGGACTCGGTGGATGCGTCCATCTTTATCAGCCTGCATTTTAATGCTGCTGCGATGCAGGTTAAGGGATTGGAAACCTATTGCATCGCGCCGGTGGGAATGCCTTCGCATCTGACGCGGGGCCACCCGGATCCTTTTAGAACCACTTTGCCGAATAACCCTTGGGATGAGGCAAGCTTCCAACTGGCGGCTCGGGTGCATAATCAAATGCTGGTGAATTGCCGGATGGAGGATCGTGGCGTGCGGCGAGTACGGTTCATGACGGTGATCAAAGGCCAAAAACGGCCGGCGATTTTGGTAGAGGGCGGTTATCTTTCCAACCCCACCGAGGCACGAAAAATCAACACGGCGGAATATCGTCAAAAGTTGGCCGAGGGTATTGCCGCGGCATTTTAAATTACCAGTCGACCTCAGCCTTCAGTTTGTCTCCAAACCGATTGGTGTAATATATGTGATCGTAGGCGGCGCCGTACTCGTGCACCATCTTGGTTATTTTTACATCGTACAGGCAGTACTCAGCGATCTCGGCGAGTTTGCCCTGCTTAAACCATTCAATGGCCTGAAGGCCTTCGGCAGTCTTTTCACAGCCGAAGGTGGCTTGGGCAATGGAATCAAGCTTTAGCCGATGGCCAAGCCGTTCATTGAGATCGACCAACATGTCCATTGAGGGCACCTGGCTGAAGTCGAAAACGGAGTAGCCTTCCAGCACCTTATAGTCGAACCGGATGTGGTTAAAGCCTACCACAAGATCGGCGCGCTGGAGTTCCTGAATGAGATCATTCACCTGCGGTTCGCCGTACACCATGTAGCCGCCGCGGGTGGTACTGTAGGTCACACCGACGCTCATGCCCATGCGATCGATATGGTTCCAGCCACCGACATCATTGGCCGAGCGTTGGGTTTCCAGATCAAAATAGACGATGTTTTTGCTCATAGCCGGCGGCACAATGCTTTGGACCTGAATCTAGCCATGAGGAATTTGGCGGCTAAACTAAAAGAAATTCACACTGTCCCGGTCAATTATCGGCTTTAGTAAAAGGGCCTTTTGGCGTAACGTCTGCGCCCGATGGGCAAACCACAGGGCCAAAACGGTGCGGGAGAGTTGAAGATCTATTTTCTGCCCAACCTCTTCACGGCCTGTAATCTTTTTTGCGGTTTTCTGGCGCTGACCATCATAGTTAGCGCGCCCTCGCTGTATCATTTAGAGGCCGGATACAGCAACATGAATGACCAGTTTGAGGCGGCCAAGGGGATGATCTACTGGGCGCTGGAATTGATTTTGCTAGCCTGTGTATTTGATGCTTTTGACGGGCGCGTGGCGCGAATGGGGGGGTACGAGAGTCCATTCGGCCGGGAGTTTGATTCGCTGGCGGATATTGTTAGCTTCGGGTTGGTGCCGGCGTTTCTGGTGCATCGGGTAGTGTTGAGTGATGTGTTTCGGGAAGACATGCCGGAGGTCGGCTGGTTCATTGCCTCGGTATACGTTATCTGTGGAGCCTTGCGGTTAGCACGTTTCAATTGTCTGGCGGCCATGACCGAGGAGCAGTCCGATGAAGAAAAGACTGAGCACGCCAATGAGTTTGTGGGCTTTCCTATTCCGGCGGCGGCGGCGTTGGTGGCGACGATCACCTATTTTTTGATTTGGTTTGAGGAACGAGAGTTTGTAAAGGGTAATTGGAAGTTTGCCTTGCCGGTCTTGCTGCTTTTTCTCTCCGCGATGATGGTGAGCAAGGTGAAATATCCGACCTTCAAAAAAGTGAACCTAAGAGGTTCGCGGTCGTTCATCGTGATGGTGCTCGGCGCGATTGTAATTGGCCTACTCTTTACCGTTGGTCGGAAATACGCGCTGCCGGTTGGCGCACCGCTGCTCTTCGTGCTGTACTTAGTGTACGGATTTATCCGCCCGTGGATGCCCCGCCGGGCGCGCCGGGATATTGAAGAATCACCCGATTAAGGGCCGGTTGGGGTTTGGGCCGCCTTAAGCTGTTCGGGTAAGGTGGTCTGCAACTCTTCCAACTGTTGCAGCTTGAACTTGGCCTCGGCGAGGTCTCCCTGAATTTCCTCCAGTGAAACTCCTTGCAACACGCTGGGGTTGCTTTTGGCCTGCTCAACGATTTTCTCCAGTTCGCTGATTTCCTCGGTGGCTTGCCCGATATCAAACGCAATGTTGTTCAGCCTTTCCTGGAGTGCTGCCACTATAAGTTGCTGGTTCAGGGCTTCCACATCCCCCCGCAGCCAGACCGGTGTCATACCAAAGCGTGCGGCGGTAGAGATAGAATTGAAGTTACGTGCCATGTTGCGTTGTTGATCGGCAAATACACGCAAGTCCTCTGTGGAGGGTGCTGCCCCGTCCTCCACTTTGGAGACGTGCACAATAAATCCGCCCACTCCCTCGGTGGAGGCAGGGTTGTAGCTGGATAGCCAATTGGGCTTGGCTAAGCTGCGGTTTTCGCGCTCCAAATTACCAATGACTGACTGAATTTCGGTAACGGTGGCGAGGCCCTCCAGCGCGGTGGCGTTTACATCTGTCGCCGAGAGCGTCATGGCCGGCAGGCTGATGACTGTTTGCTTGGAAAGTTTCAGCAAGTCTTCCACCGATTCCCCTTCCGTTATTAACTCGGCTAAGCTGTCGCGATAATCATTACCCTCCTCGCTGGCGAGTTTCTTGACCTCGGCGGCAATGAAAGCCTCCTTGACATCGGCTTTTTCTTCATCGGTCAATTCCTCATGCTTGCGCGGCCGACCCTCGATAAGTTTCTCGAAACCCCACACATAATAGCCCTCGCCGGCGACCTCTACTGCGCTGGTGGAGAGTTGACCGGGTTTCAGGGTGGGGCCAAAGGCGGCGTCGACCAGGGCTTGCGGTAGCAAGGCCGCGGCATTTGCGCGGTCGGCGATTGCGGATTGCACCTCCATTCCTTGAGCCTTGGCCTTGGCGTATAGTTGGTCGACTGTCCATTCGGATTGGTCGCCGCCAAACAGAGCCTTGCGGAATTCGGTGGTGGGCACCTTGGCCTTGGGCAGGGTAATGGCATCGAGTGCGGCCTGTTGTGTCTTGCGGATATCGGCCAGTGCGGCAGCATCCAGAGAGGCGCCGGCAACGAGCTTGGTGCCGTTGGCGTCGGTGAAATGATCCACTGTATTAGTGGAATTCATGTGTTTATCGACGCGCTCCTTGACGAGGTCGTTCAGCTTGATTTCCTTTTCGGCATCCTCAAGGTAGGGGGATACGGGGAACATCACGTAGGCCACCTGGCGTTTGGGTTCAATGAAGTAACGGTCGCTTAAGGTAGGATAAAAGTTGGTGGCGATGGAGGTAAAGTTGGTGACGCTGTCGGTACGGTTGCTGGTGCTGAAGAAAACGGCTTGAGCGGTGTAGAGTTTATTATCCATCGCCTGCTGATCGGCGGTCGCTTCATCGGTAAAGAAGCCCACACTGCGGGTCATTAGATTATCCAACTGCTGAAAGGTGATCTGTTCGCGGATCAATTCCTGAAACTGCTCTTCACCGCCTTTACCCGAGCCCAACAGGCCGGCATTGCGGTATTGAGTGAGAAATCCGGTGTAGGCGTCCTGAGAAAATTTTTGGTCATTGGGGTTACTGAACATTTGTTCAAGACGCGCTTTTACCATGTTGTCGCTGACGATGATTCCAAGCGAGGCAGCTTTCCGTAGGCGCAGCAGGCGCATGTGGGCGGCGTAATCCAAGCCGGATACATCCACCTCGCCATCTCGATTCAAATCCTGATCCCGGAACTGCCCGGCTAACGCTTGGGCATTGAGGCTGGGGGGAAGAAAACCGCCGAATTGCTGGGACATGTTGAGCGCCTGCTCCAGAAGCACTTGCTGGCGGGCAAAGGAAAGTTCCACATCGGCTTCGGTGGCCGTGCCACCCTGATTTTCAAAGGGATCATAGCCCGGGGTGAAGTAGACGACAAAGCTGATGACGACCATGATTATGATCACGATCCAAAGCGGCTGCGAGTGCTTGCGTACAGTGCCAAACATAGTATGTAAAATTAACCCAAAGGGAACGCGGAGTCCTACCGGAGGAACCCCACGCGGTCAATTTAATTTGCCGCCAAAACCCTTTACAAGGCTGGGGGGCGGTGCAAAAGTCGCCTTTCCACTATCATGAGATTTGCACGTGCCATTGTCTTACTGCTGGGCCCGCTAATGTTGATGGGCTGCATGTATCACAAGATCACCAACCTCACGCCGGGCGCGCTGCCTCGGAATAACTCGGGATTTTATCCCGTGGAAATTATTTGGGAAAGCAACCAATCCTCCGTGCGCCACGAGACGGTGCAGCCGCAGGTGATGATTGGTACCAACAGTTATCCCATGAAAAACACCCCCAAGATGACCAATCGCTGGGAAGCTCTTGTGCCCGTGCCCACACCGGCACCCGAGCTGCGCTACCGCATTAAGGTAAATTGGAAATACAACGCCATCCCGGCTCCCGTTGGCAACAGCCAGTTATCTGAGGAATTTCGCCTGCTCATCAACAACTAACTGTGCCGACCGCTGCTTCTATCACCAGCTTGGTCCGGACTGTTCTGTTTGGTGCCGTCGCCCTGTGTATGGGGTTCAACTGGGCCGCTCTACAACTCGTTGCCTGGGCCGGTATGACCGTCCAGAATGCGCGAACCATGGATTGGGACACCGCCCTCGAGCGTGCCGTGGCCGGTCAGCAATCCTGCATGATATGTCGGCTGATTGATGACCGGCAGGATATCGGGGAAACCGAAGGCGAAGCCATCGTGTTTCAAGGCGTGGAGATCAAAGGCGTGTTGCACACCACCGCCATTCTGGTTCCGCGCCCGCAAGATAAGCTTCAACAGTTAGAACACTTCAATCTACCGTTGACCCTTCATACAGCTCCGCAGCCGCCTCCTCCAGAAAGCGCGGCCTGATTTCATTCCCCCAAAACCCGGCGCATCGATGCGCACCCTAAAATCCCGATGAGACCTGTGCCGTGCGCAGCTCATCAACTACCTTTTTAATAACATGAAGAAGAATACAATTTTGATCCTTGCCGTCATCACGGCTCTGAACTTAAACGCGCATGAGTATAGCTCAGCGCGCCCCGATTCCCACGCTCCCATCAACGTGATGGGCGATCACACCCACAACGCCGGCGAATGGATGGTGAGCTATCGCTATAGCTACATGGAAATGAACGGTCTCATGAACGGCGACAGCAGCTTGCCGTCCAGCGCCGTACACAATGACTCCACCTTTAGCGCTATGGCAGGAATGCGCAAAGCTCCCACCAAGATGGAGATGCACATGCAAATGCTGGGAATTATGCATGCACCGACCGATGAGTGGACATTGATGCTGATGCTTATGCATCATGAGAAATCCATGGATAGTGTAAATAACGCAGATGCAGTCACAAACAGCGAATCCGAGGGTTGGGGTGATGTACGATTCAGCGGCATGCGGAAGTTTTTTGAAGCGGAAGACGCCAAAGCCCACTTCACCATTGGCCTTTCGCTGCCCACCGGTGCGATTGATGAAAAGAATGCGGCTGGTACTAGAACGCTCGGATACCCC
>CEUK01037656.1_pt1 | contig 10372 bp, 14 predicted proteins | sample 356451 | NCBI WGS metagenome assembly CEUK01 (sample SAMEA2622843, study PRJEB7988) | marine metagenome | isolation source: saline water (ENVO:00002010), including
ATAGTTTTTATGTCATTTGATATTGTGGGTGATATTACAGGTAAATATGTGGCTAAAGATGTAATAGAAGACTTAATTACCACTAATAGTAATTCATCTTACAAACCTAGTGATTTAAACCCAATTTATGATAGGAATAGATCACTACCTAGAGATATGGATAGATATGGTTTTGTCGTAATTAGTCCACTTACAACTATGGGATTAGATAAAAAAGATATCGGTAGTGTAGGTGATAAAATGAGAGCTGCGGATGGTTATGTATACGATGAAGAAAAAGATATAGTAGACGCAATAAAAAAATTAGAAACATATTCAGATATTGTAGATTTAGATTATGAATTAAGAAATAACGGTGGATTAGAAGGATTTATAAATAATACTATTACTGATGGGTTAACAGGTATGGGTAGTGATACTGAAGAAAGAGAAGATATTGTAAATGCAATTAACAACGCAGCAAGTAATAGTGGAAAAGGTAAAGTTGCAAAAATTAGTTTTGCTAAAGGTGGTGCAATCGTATCTATTATGTTATAATAAATTTATTTAAATGAGGGACATAATAAGAAAAATATTATTAGAAGAAGTTTCTCAGTACGAATATCAGGTAAGAGATATAGGTGGTGACACCTATTATAAAAAACGTAAAGGTGATAAGTATTGGGAGTTTACAACGAAAAATGATTTCGATGAAAACGCTACAGACAAAAACACAGTTAAATGGGTAGAAAAGAAACCGCCTAAACCACCTTATGTACGACAAGTGGATGTTCCCACCACAATGAAGGGAAAAGACGGTAAAATCAAATATTTAAAAGATTATTTCGAAAACCTTTCACCAAATGACTTTAAAGTAGAAATAGATGGTAAATCCATTAAGATAACACCTAACGATAATGGATAGTAATAAGAAAAAATATTTAGATAAAATAGTAGAACATTTAGTTAATGGAACTAAATATGATACTGATCACCTTAATGTGTACATTATTAAGTTTCCATTTAGTGATAGTTGGGAAGTATTTGGGTCACATAGGGAAATGTCAGATATTTATGATATTTCACCTAAGAGATTTGAAAATCATAGATGGAATTTTGATCAAGAAATGATTGAAGTATTCGATTTAATAGAACATGAGGCAGACTACGTATGGGAAAATTATTTTGAAGGTGCGCGATTTTTTGGTAACGAGTACGCAAAAAGTGATGGATTAATTAATGAGAGTGTAAATAAACAAAAAAAATTTTTAGAATATGTTTATAATGATTTAGTTAAGAACACTAAATTCAGAGATGCATCTTATAAAGAAATAGATATATACGATGGTAAGTGTAAAAGTTTACAAGTTGGTATTCGTTGGGGAAGTGTTGCACCCTATTTTAACTATATACCAGAATGTTTAGAAAATTATCTAAAAGATTATTTTGGTTTAACCTATTATGAAATACAAGACTTATTTTGGGATAAGTATGATGAACATATTATTAATATGGTACTATCCAAAAAAGAAAATGTATCACCACACGTAAGAGTACATGTTGATTATCTAAGAGAATCTAAAATAGATAAACAAACAGAATTCCTACAAAAAGTTGTAGATACGATGATAGATGAGACTAAACCCTTCAATGAAACTGGTGCTAGTGTTATAACACCATTTATTGCCGATAGACAAACAGGAAATGTATTTGTATTGAGTGCACACTATTGTAAAAGGATGGTTGAGAATTTTGATGATGAGTTTACTATGGGTAAGATTTTCACCAGATATTTAGACATGTTTGGTATTACAGAAATTGATGAAATAGAGGAGGTAATGTATTGGTATTTTAATGATATCTTTGAAAAATACTTTAAAAGGTTTTTCGATTTATCTTATAAAACCAGACCTAGATTAGATGAAGGTATTGATTTAGCATACGTTGAAAAGGTTACTGACAGAGTTCTTAAAGAAATAGTATGGGATTTTGATAAAGGATTGGTTTATTTCCCTATGATAGATTATTCCGCTAGTATTAGGGACGATGATTTTTTATCTGCAGTTTCAGCGGATGATGCATTTACTAATGATATTAGTTCACCAAATACTAACTGGCATGTTGACTTAATGAATCACATAGAAGATATGTATGGAATCAGTGGTAGTGAATGGAATCGTATTTGGGGTTCATTACAGGGTGAGATATGGGAGAAGACTGAAGAGTACTGGGACTCATTCACAAGAGGATATTAAACAATTTACAATTTCATAACATTACTTATCGAACTTTTTACACTAAGGGTATATTTATATTCTTAATTATAAATTATGAACATACATCAAATAATATGGCTTGGTCTTTTACCTATATTAGTAATGGGTGGATATATTATTGCCCTTATACGTAATATAAGGAAATATAAGTGATTACTTTTTACTTAATCTATCGTAATCTTCTCTCTTAATTACTACATAACTCCCACACCAATAACCGAATACTTCATCTGAAAACTTCTTTTCCATATTAAAATCATTTATATTAAAATTGTATACTTCATCATAAAATGATTCATTAGGGAATCTTACCGACATTTTTTCTTCTATTATTTTTTCCATAATTTAAATTTTATTTTTATTTATTATTGGTTTTAAACTAGCACCATATGGTGACGCACTGTTAATTATAATTTTTCTTTGAAATACCCTTTCGGTGTTTTTAAATACATCTATTAAGTAACTACCATTTGGTAAGTTTAATCTCATATCAATAAATGGAAATGTAGTATATTCTCTATAAACTATTCTCCCTAACATATCATAAATTATGATTTGTAGTTCTCCTTCATAGTCTGGAAATTGTAAAATAACCCTACCTTTAGTAAATGATGGTCTAACTACCGTATTCTCAAAACCAGTTAACTGTGGCTTTGGTACATAATTATTTAATAGATCTATTCTATAGGTTTCCAAAGATGCAATACCTCTAACAACTTGATTTTTTGTAAAAGTACACATACAATCTGCACCTACATAGTCCATATAATGTTTTACAAACACCCTTTCTGGTGTATCACATTGACTAAATAGGGTATCAGGACATTCAGCACTTGGGTAAATAGGTCCATCTTGTAAACCTGTCTCTGGAATATGATCATCTCCGCATGGGCCCCAATCTCCCCAAGGATGATGAAGGTTTAACCAATGCCCTATTTCATGAACAAGGACATGTCCTTTTGCCCATTTATTGAACATTGGATAAGTCCAAGAATAAACTCTATCTCCAACACTTTGCCAATCTACAACAACACCGTCCGACCAGTCTTCACCACCAGGAAATTGAGCATATCCCATTAAACCATCGTATAAATCACATATCCAAATATTAAGATATCTGTCATTTGGCCAACCTCTTTTTCCTTGACTTGATTTTTTAACATTATTACTATAATAAGAAAATTCACCAACATTTGTATGAGTTCTTGTAATTCCTGTTGTTGGGTATCCTTCGGGATCGAGATGTGCTAATTCAAATGATATTTTAAAATTACCTTTCCAATTCTGTAAGGTATCGGTTAATAAAACTGTATCAGCATTTCTGAGATTAAATCTATCATTTAAAACCTTTAGTTGTTGATAGATTATAGAATCATGAAGATTTTCTCTCCAATCATTATATACTACATGAACTACAATTGGAATTATATAACTCTCCTCTGATTTCTTTTGAGGACCTCTTAAATAGTTTTCTATATCTTTTTCTATTTTATCATACCTTTGCGGATTTTGTTCAATAAAGGGTTTATTATATTCATCTGTCGCACAAGGATATTGTGATAAAACCATCAATGGGATTAAATGTAAGATTATTGATAACGTTTTTAACATAATTGTTTTGGTTTTATTTAATATATACATAATTATTCATAAAATCAATATATTTATATGTACATAGTATTAATTTTATGAAAAAAAGAACCACGTTAAAAGAAGAGTTAGATAGAATGAGAGGATTAATGAATTATCAAAACGGTAATTATAAAAATCCTATTATAACAGAACAAAATGAAAAAGTAGATACACCTAATAAACCAGTATGTACTCAAATTAATCATTTAGGTAGTTTTCCTGTTAGTGTTACTACAGGATCTGGTTCATTTAAAGGTTTTTTAAAGGCGGTTACCGATAAAATATCCTCTGATCCCAAATTAAAAGAATTAAATGAAAAGGGAGTTGGGTTATATGTGACTAAGTTTTCAATTAAAGGAGGTGCAAGTAATTATTATGGGGGTTCAGTAGAACCAGATGTTGCAAATGATAGAAAGTCAAGTCCACCTCAAGGTACATATAAACATAAAAAGGGAAGTAGTAGTTATAAAAAGAATAAGCAACTAGCGGTTGATAGAGCAACTAATGTAGCCAAAAAATTAAATGGTCCTGGTGGGTTGGAGACTTTAAAGATAAAATTTAATGATGGGGTGTTACAAAATGCAATATCTAATACTGAAGGTGTAATTGTAGATACTGGAGGTAAAATAGATAGAACTAGAAAAACTGCGACATATAAAAATGCTGGTCAAATAGTACAACTTGCAATGGAGATTTGTTATGTCCCCCAAAAAAAACCAACAGATGATACCGAAACAGGAACAACTGCAACTACTACAACAACAGAAACAGGAACAACAGAAACAGGAACAACAGAAACTACAGGGACAACAGAAACAGGAACAACAGTATCCACTGGTTCTTCAATAACTGGTGACACAAAAATAATAGAAACTGTTACTACTTGTTTTGATGACTCAACTATTGAGGTTATATATGACGGTTCGGGTCATGCTTGTAATCACTCAGTATATGAAATATACGCAAATGGTTATAAACTTAAAAGAAATGGTAGAGATGGTAAAACATATGATTATGCTAGTTTAAATAACAAAGGTATTATGGACAATGCTGAAATTATTAATAGTAGTAAACCTAATATGGGTAGAAGAAATACTTTTGAATTAACTATTGATGGTGTAAATGGTGATTTTTTTAATAAAGACATTGTAGGTAAACACGATGGTGAATTAGTTATTACTGCTGCATGTAAAAAGACTGTTAAAAAGAATGGGAGATTTTTAGGTCCGTGGCCACAAAAAAAAGGGTTTGATTGCCATGAGGGTGTTGGTACAATAAAATTAAATATTCCTTCTATTGGTAAAAGACAAGAAGTAGAAGTTACCACACCAAACAAATTTGATAAAGTAGTAAAATTACATACATTTAGTGCTTGTGATATGTTTAAAAAACACCTTAGTGATGGTGGTAACCCAAAGACTAAGAAAAAGATTTTTGGGTGGTATAAAAATCGTCAAAAGAAAAAAGGAAAGAAAAGGTTTTCGAAGGGTTAATTATAAAATAATTTAATTACTTCTTTATCTAAATTAGAGTATTCAGTGATACTAGAATAACCTTGATAAAATATACTATTAAAATATTGATAAGTATCGTTGGTTAGTCCCATTGCTTGTGTAATTTCTTCTCTTAATATATGTTTTTGTCTTTTTATATCTTTAACTTTTCCTAAATTTACAAATGCTTCGGAATAAGTTATATTATATTGTAAATCACTATAAATTACCCCATAACCATTTACATTACTTCTATTTAATATGTCTTTAGTTATTTTAGAGTAATCTTTTACCGTACCTAAATAAACCAACATATTACATTCAGATTTAGTGTCAACTATTTTAATGTCGATAGTATTAATTAAATTATTTAGTTCATTTACTATTTTATTAAGTTCTACCATTAGGTATGGTTGTTTATCACCATCAACATAAATTAAAATATCTTTTTTATATTTAGTAATATTTTGTATATGACTATTACCCTCAACATAATTTACTATAGTGTCGTGATAATCTTGTATTTCTTTTTTTGTTTGACTGTAACTACTTAGGGTTACTAATACTAATAATAATGTGATTAACTTTTTCATATTGTTTGATTTTATACAAATATATAAATAAATAATCAATTTACCAAACTATTAGGTGTTTTTTTTTATAATTTCTTTATATTTATTAAAAAAAAAACATTTATAATGGGAAGATTAAGTAAATTAAAGAGAGAAGCGATAAACGAAGCAAATAAAAGAAATTTAGGTTTATTAACTGAAGGTAGAGCCGGATCAATAGAAAAAGGTGATACTGACACATGTTTAATTAAATGTGATATTAAACACGCAAAATATGGTTCTAATGGTGAAATAGTTAAAAAAATACAACATCTATTAGGTAATAATGGTTTTAATGAAGGTGCACAAGGTGGTGGAATTAAAAAAGGTTGTTTAGAAGAATGGCCGGTTTGTGATGGTAAATTCAGAAAAGAAACTAAAAAAGCGGTAGAAGAGTTTCAAAGGAAATATAATTTATCTGTTGACGGTGTAGTTGGACCTAAAACATTAGGTACAATGTGTGAAGTTTTAAAATTTACTAACAGTTTATCTAAAGATGATTTTTGTCCTTTCCAATGTAACTGTGATGAGATAGGTATTCAAGAACCAGGTGTTGGTTCGCCTACCGATCCTATTGGTACACCAGGTGATCCTATTGATGGTGATATTGAAATTGATATTAAAGACAAACAATGTGGAGATGTTTTTTATTGTATAAGAAAAATTAGTTCTTCTTCCCCAACTATTGGTGATAAGTGGAAAGCATTCATGAAGTGTATTAAAGGAATTAAAGGCTTACCTCCTATCGGAGATAGTGATAGTTGTGCAGGTTGTCCAAAATGGTCTCATGAAGGACCTGTCGTTACATTCCCTGGTTATAGACAAAGAACGCAAAAAGAAATACTTTTTATAAATAAATGTATTAAGAAAGGTTGTACTACACCAGTTTATTAATATTATTCAATTAACATATCTTCACACCAGATAGGTGTTTTTTCACCTAATTCAGAACCTTTTACGTTAAATTCGAAGAATTCTACTGCTTCTTCCATACCCATACCCATTTCAGTCATTAATATTTCAATGCATTTGGTAACTGAGTATATTACTCTCATTGTTTTATCGTCAATACCTATGACTGCATTATCGAAACCATCTGCAGTTAAAATTTCTTCATCTACATAATAGTTTACTATACCATCTAATAATCTACCCATAACTTAATTTTATTTAAATATAAAATAAAAAAATCAATAAGTCAATTAGTAGGATCGTATAATGTATATTTAAGTGTTAATTCTTCCCCCTTTTTAATGTCTTTAATAGTTTTTAAATATAAATCACCTATGTCATTATAAATATCACAATTAGGTGTGTTAGAATGGTTAATAAACCCACCTAATGGTGTTCTTATATAGTCATCCTCATAGTCTATATGGTGTACATGTGAAATACCTAAACTGGTATTTGCAGAAATAGATTCTATCGCAAATAAACCTAAACCTTCGATAGTTGATTTTTGTATAGTTAAATAACTAGGTAGGGGTCTATAATTTTTACCTTTCACTTTCATTTTCACTAATAAATATTGTTGTTGTCACAAAAATGTAATTTTTTGTTATTTCTCTATATTTATATAAAAACATATAATAAACTATTTTAAATATAAAAAAATGAGAATTAAAAAAAATGGTAAGGTAATAACTTTAAATGAGTCAGACCTTAAAAGAATTGTAAAAAGAGTACTAACCGAAGAAAAACTTAACGAGCAGTGGTATAAAGATCTTTGGAATGATGTAAAAAGAGATGCTAAATATATCGCAAGAGATATTAAAAGAGCGGCAGCTGAAATTCCAGATATTCCATCTAGTTTTGTTAAATTGGCAGATAAATTAACTGACGGAAAAGAATGGGAACAAGTTGCGGCAGGATTTAAAGAAATGGGAAAAACTTTAGGTTTAGTTGATGAGCAAGACGAAAAAGGAGAAAGTATGGCAGAAAAACTTAAAAAAGTAATAGGTAATAAGACATACGAAAAATTAGTTAAGTTAGCTAAAGCAGCTGGAGCATAATAAAAAAAATTGTTAATCATTTTCTAATATGAAAATCAAAAAAAATGGTAAAGTAGTAGATTTAACTGAATCTGAAATAAAAGAAATAGTTAAACAATATAAGATAAAAAGATTTTTATCGGAGGATAGACAGTCTCGTATGAATATTGGTAAAAATAGAAGGATTGAAGAAATCATATCTAAGTTAAAAGAATTAAATGAGATGTTAAAAAGTACTGAATATGGTACTGAAGTTAATAAAATACTAAATGATATCGATAATTCTGTAGAAACCCAAATTGAGAGAATAGAAGATAAGATTAATAAAAAAGAAAGTAAAAAAGAATCGTGATGAAAAAACATGTATTAAAAGAAACAAATGATATGAGAAGATTAATGGGTCTTAATCTGATCAAAGAAGAAGTTATGGAAATGGATGACATGATGGAAATGGATGATATGGAAGAACAAGAAGAAGACACAATTAAAGAAGAGGAATCCAAATTACCAACTATGGACGAAATGAAAAAATGTATTTCCGAAGGAATGTCAAAAGAACAAATATGTGAAAAATATTCCGAATGTAACGAAGAAGAAATAAAAGAAATGTATGATTCTTGTAAAAAAATGGAAGAAGGTGATGATCACGATTCAGAAGACACTATTAAAGAAGCGCAGTCTTTAGAAGATAGAATTAGTAATTGTGAAAAAGAAATAGATAAGTTAAAATCTATGAAAGAAAAATCTATGAAAGAAGGTGATGGTATAGATGTAGAAGATGATGAAAATGTAGATATACATGAAAATAAAAAATACAAAAAAATCTTAAATACACTTACCGAATCAGAGTATAAAACATTAAAAAGGTATATATCTAAAGATAAAAAATACAGTAAAATATTAAATACACTTACTGAATCAGAAATTAAAAAATTAAAAAGATTCGTTAGATAATATTTAATTTTCATTTTAAAAATTTAACCCTATAATTAACTTTATAGGGTTTTTTTTGTCTAAATATTTGGTAGTTTAATATATTTGCCTTATATTTGTATAAATAAAATTAATAATTATGAAAAATTCAAATCAATATCCAATGTATAACGAAGACAAAATGTTTACTAGTGACGGAATTAAGATGTCATTTATCGATGTGTTATTTGCTTTATGGGCAGTATTATGGTTCATAGGGGTAGTTTCTAGAGAATATCAAGAAAACACGCCAATATTCTTTGCTTTAGGTGTATTACTAACCTATATCACAACTAAAGGGTTATCTAGAGTTATTAGAAAATCTATTACTAATAAAATAGGGTACAATAATTATGGTATCAAAAGATTTTTAGTAGCGGTTCATTTACCACTATTAATAATTATTAGTATATTATTAGCGTAATATCTAACAAACTAAATGCAAACCCTCCAAAGTGAGGGTTTTTTTATGCCTATATATTTATATATAAACTATAAAATGAAAGGTACTAAAGTTACAACTAAAGAAATATATGGATATGTTGACCCAAACATAGCATTAAAAAAAATTAAAAAGGATATTATTAATATGTCAGATACTGACTTTATAAATAATATTAAATTAATAAGAACTTACGATGAAAGAAAAGAATTATTATCTAAAAGAGGTTTTGAGGTTATTGAGGATGTTGTAGATAGAAAAGAATTATATTATTTAGTAGTAACAGTTAATTTATTGGGTAAAGTGGAAGAATGGTATAAACGTAAACCATTTAATATAATTAAAAAGGAATTACTTTCTAATCCTAATATAGTTTTGGAAAATCCATATAGTGAATTTATTGTTTTTGATGACAATGGAAATCCACATACTTTTTATAAAAAGAAGTGATATTTATTTTTAGATGGAAACACAATCTAATTCATATAAATTCTTAGAGAAAGTTGCAGATGAACTGATGAATAACATACAAGTATATCCACCTGATGAAGAACATGGAGGTACAGTTTATGATTTCTGGTTTGGGTTTGGAGGTAACAATTTAAATAATTATGTACATTATAGTTTATCAAAAGATGATTTAGAAAGGATTCGTGATAGTTACCAACCATTAATTGAATTAACTAGGGATATAGTTAAGCAAACACTTAATGACTTTTTTATTATTTTTGAGGATCATTATGGATACTATAACCTTGAAGATATAATAAATGTTTTGGCTAGATTTTTTATACCTAAACTTTATAACAGATATCTTAAAGAAGATGATACTCCAGATGCACCTATTGTAATGAGAGAAAATAAAAATATGGAGTCATTAATTGATAAGGTGGTTAGAGATATTGAAAAGAATTTTAGATACGGTAAAGAAAGTATAAATTTTAATACTGTAGATTATGGGTTTAGAGATAGAGAT
>CEUK01146826.1_pt1 | contig 10362 bp, 6 predicted proteins | sample 356451 | NCBI WGS metagenome assembly CEUK01 (sample SAMEA2622843, study PRJEB7988) | marine metagenome | isolation source: saline water (ENVO:00002010), including
CTGAATGTGTTGATTGGACCCGCCATTGCGTACAAGGCAAACACTATAAATAGGACCAAGGCTGGTTCTGTTGCTACTACTATAAACACCAGCAATATAAGTAATAACGCAACGAAGGGAACTTTGCCGTGCCAGTTTACTTCTTTAAAACTGTTGTACTTAAAGTTGCTTACCATTAGTAATCCGGACAACCCGGTAATCAAGGCAACAATAATTCCGATGCTGTTACCATCGATGTCGTATTCAACACCGAGCCATACAAAGCCACTCACAACCGCGGCCGCAGCCGGGCTCGCTAGTCCCTGGAAGTATCGCTTATCTGCTATACCGACCTGAGTATTAAACCTTGCTAAACGCAAAGCTGCACCAGCTACATAAATAAAAGCGGCGAACCATCCTATTTTACCCAGATCGCTCAGACCCCAGTTATATGCAACTAAGGCAGGAGCCATCCCGAATGACACCATATCTGCCATTGAATCATATTCTGCGCCAAAATCGCTTTGTGTATTGGTAATTCGAGCAACCCGTCCATCCAGACCGTCGAAGATCATCGCAACGAACACTGCAACTGCTGCCGCTTCAAATTTACCATTCATTGAAGAGACGACGGCAAAAAACCCCGAAAATAGTCCGGCGGTAGTTAACAGGTTAGGTAGTAGATAAATACCTTTGCGTTTACTTTCTGTCATAGAATTCCCTGATTAATAGTTCTTCTTTATTATTTCATACTCTGTTTATTGTTGCCTGTAGATTTTTATCTCCTTTTTATTCAAGCAATAACAAGGTATGAAGCTCCATACCTTACACCAACATCAATTCGGTTATTATTCACTCGAATTTACTGCTGATGATATTGCCATGTTGAATTGCTTTCTCATCACACCAGTCAGCTTTTTTTACACAACCGTAAATTATACTGACACATAACACTTTAAAATATTGTTTTTAATAGCCATTTTTAATTGGCCCGCATTTTGCTTTATGAAACTTGCAAGAATGTGTTGTTTAATGAGGAAGTAGGGTATGTGGTATTCTCTTAGGAAAACCGCACTGTGTATCGGTACGCTTAGCGTATTGTTATCTGGTGCTGCAATGGCTAAAGGAAGCTATAGTTCAGGCGGTAGTTCCTGTTCAACAAGTGGTGGTAGCCAACCGTCTACGCCCGTATGCGATAGCTGGGGTGATGCACTCATTTATGATCTTTACTATGAATCTACCGGCAGTGAAAATGTTAATTACGGTTGGAGTACAACCGGAAGCTCGGTAGTAATTGATGGTGTTGGTATTAAGGTTTCAGGCTGGTCCGATACGGGAGATGCTGCCGGAACGGATGCAACTGTTGAAGAAGCAAATTTTGTTGATGCAGGCCCTTGGTATAACTCTGCAACCAATTCAAAAGGTTACGGGATGTACAATGCTGATGAAATCAGTTTTGACCGAGTTGGCGACTATCACGCAATAGATAACTATGGAAATTGGGACGATACCGACATGGTATTGCTTTCTTTTTCCGAGTCAGTTTCGTTAACTGGTGCTACTTTCAGCTGGGCTGAAAATAATGGTGTTGAGCAAGAAGTTACAGCTGTAGGCTTAACTGATATATCAGCATTAACTGGCGGGAACTCAACCTGGGCTTCAATCGCTTCGTCTTTTGTAGCAGCCAATACGGCTGGTAGTTTCATCATAGAAAAATGTGATGATGTATTTCAATCTACTTTTACCACTACCGGAACAGCACAGTACTGGTTAGTTGGTGCATACAACGCAGCTTTTGCCTATGTTGACGGGTTTAAGAAGAATGATGCATTTAAACTCGCATCAATTGGATTCACCAAGGAAACAGAAGATGGCAACACTGGTGGTTCTGAGCCTGTAAATGCACCGGGCACATTAGCTCTGCTAATCATTGCTGGCGCGTACGTTGGATGGCGCCGTAAGCAACAAGCTTAACAGTCTCCCCCTGTTCAGATTATAAAAGGTGGCATTTGCCACCTTTTTTGTTCACAATCGACAACATCGAATTGAAAACTATATAAAATAATTATGCGAATTCTTCGGGCATCTTTCCTTTCTCTAGCCGTATTATCCTCCTTCTGCTCATTAGCCAGCTCAGAAGACGACTATGAAAAAGCATTAAAGGCTTATAACCAGGCTCAGTACGATGAGGCGCTTATTCACCTTAAAAATAGCTTAAAGCAAGACGAAGATAACCTGGCTGCCAAGATTTTGATGGGAAAAATCCTGTTAATTAATGGCTATTTGTCTGCCGCTGAAGCTGAATTTTATGAGTCCCTTGATCAAGGTGCTGACATTAACCTGGTAGCAGAACCTTTGGGAAACGCCCTACTCTTTCAGAATAAATACGAAAAAGTCATCAATCTCACCGAAGCTGACAAGCTGGTCGGAGAGCAGAAAGTCAAATGGCTTCAAATACGCGCCAGTGCCTGTGTAAGGCTCAATAGATTTGAGTGTGCGATTAGTGCTTATAAAACCAGTCTGGAGCTGGACCCCACATTTACACAAAGCTTAAATGGCCTGGCCTCTATCGCCCTTTTTCAAGAACAATATGACGAAGCCTCCCGTCACTTGAACAATGCATTTTCGATCAACGATAATGACGCAACCACCTGGCGATTGAAGGGTCAGTTAGCCCATGCCCAAGGTGATTACGACACGGCAATAGATAGCCTTCAACATGCACTAAAATTGCAACCTGAAGATCCTAATACTCTCAGAAAGTTAGCGGACATTTATCTTGAAAGTAATGACTATGACAGCGCCAGAGCGTTTGTTGATGAAATAATTGAAAAAACGCCGAATGACCCTCTAGCCATATTGTTAAGCAGCTGGCTAGAAAGTAAAGACAAAGAAAAGCTAGTAAGTAATGAAAAGCTTGAGCAATTGAACGAAATCATGAGCAGCCTGGCGCCTGAAGTAATTGCAGAGCAACCCGTACTTCTCTATATCAGTGGACTTACCGCATTTTTCCACGGTAATACAGAACAGGCTGCTAAAGACTTTTCCCAGTATTTGCTCAAGAAGCCAAACGACATACAAGCAATAATATTACTGTCTCGTACTTATTTGCTCACCCAACAAAATAAGCAGGCAATGATACTGCTGGAGAAACATGAAGATAAGCTCCACGACAACTTAGATGCGGCACTATTGCTTGGCGATTTATACCTCAAGCAGAACAGAGCGTTTAAAGCAAAAAAACTGGTCGATGAACTAATTGAAAAATACCCGACCGACTCACGTGTAAAGTTGTTTCAAATCAGACTAATGGCAGCCAGAGGAAAGCAACAGGAAGCCATAGCATACCTCGATGACAACTTTGAAAATAACAGCAAAAACATCACTTTTCTCTTCACGTACAGCATGATGAAACTACAAGCGGAACAGGAAGTCGACGCCCTGAAAAGTGCTGATGCAATGCTTGCCATTTATCCTGAAGAACCAGAATTCCTCAACCTGAAAGCCGGTATTCTTATTCGTCTTAAGCGGTACAACGAGGCTCTGAACGTATTGACTCAAGCGCTCGACAAAGATCCCTCGCTTTTTGCTGCTAAATTTAATCGGGCTGCGATATTAAGCAGAATGGGGAATTTTGTTGAGTCCAATAGCATTATTGAGGAACTTTTAGCTCTCTCCCCCAAACATCCTCAATCACTATTGCTTAAAGCACACAACATGGTTGAGCAACAGGACGTTCAAAATGCCATCGCATTGTATAACGACATTTTGGTGTTAAATTCTGATTACAATTATGCTCGTTTCGAACTAGCTAAACTGCATGAACGAATTCGTGACTATGACCAAGCCATCTATCACATAGACAGGTTATTAGTTGACGATTTCGACAACCCTGATTATCTGCTGTTCAAGGCTTCTGTGTATTTGCAAAAACGCAATATTCTTGAAGCGCAAAAAACGCTATCCGTCGTTATACACTTTACCCAGAATTCAGTAGAACATCTGATTCGTCAGAGTCAGCTTCAACAAGCTGTTGGCGAAAACCAAGCAGCGTTGGCATCTTTGCAACGCGCCATTGAACTCGTCCCCAACAATACTCAAATTAAGCTAGATAAAGTGAGGTTGCATGTAGACATTGGTGAACTTGATACAGCAAAGTCAATGTTGGATTCGCTCGCAAAGGACAACAGGGAAAACCCAAACTTCTGGCTCGTCAATGCTATGTATAACAATGCAACTGGTAACTCAACGCAAGCCACTTCAGACATAATAAAAGCATTGGAAATCGATCATAACTTCCACAAAGCCTTGGTTATGTTGCATAACTTCGCCATTTTTGGCGATGACAAAACAACATTTGTGCAGCAAGCAGAGAAAGTTATAGCTGCGTCTCCCGAAAATGTTCTGGCAAAAAACTTACTTGCTCAGTTTCACTTTTTGCAACGTAACTTTGAACAAGCCAGTAAACTGTACAACTCTCTGTTAGAGCAGGACACCGTGTTCAACAAAGCCGAGGTGCTAAATAAACTGGCCATAATGCAATTGGAGACTGATCTCAATGCAGCCGAATCCTATATTAAACAGGCTTTCACACTGAATGACAGTAACCCGGATATTCTGGACACTTATGGATGGATTATGGTTCAGACTAATAAGCTTGAAGAGGGCTTGGGGCTGCTTCGGAAAGCCTTTGCAAGGGACTCAAATAACCCCGAAATTCGCTATCATATTGGCTACGCACTAGTGAAGCTTGACCGCTACGATGAAGCCGAAGAGGAGCTCACAAAAGCAGTCGGTGTCACTCGTCCTTTCTACAATCGCCAAAAAGCAAGAGAGTTACTGGAATCGATTAAGTAACAACAAACCGATTCGAAGGTTAGTACTGCCCCACACACAAAAAACGCCAGTAACTTCACGTTACCGGCGTTTTTTTGTTGATACCACATACCGAACTATATGATCACCAGGTTCTCACCATCGACATCAATCCGAATGGTGGATTCAGGTAATATGGTTCCTGACAGCAATTGCTGCGCCAACGGGTTTTCTACCTGGGTTTGTATAGCCCGCTTTAACGGTCTCGCCCCAAATACAGGGTCAAATCCGGCATCAGCCAGCTTATCCATGGCTGCAGCAGAAAGCTCCAGTTTGTAGCCCTTGTCGGCCAATCGTGCACGCAGCGACGCTAGCTGGATTTTCGCAATAGACTTGATCTGTTCTTTACCTAACGGATGGAACACAACAATGTCGTCTACCCGGTTAATAAATTCAGGCCTAAAGTGCTGCCCTACCACGTTCATCACCATCGACTTCATTTCGTCGTACTGACTTTCCTGATGTTTGTCCTGAATGATGTCCGAGCCCAAGTTAGAGGTCATGATCACAACAGTGTTCTTAAAGTCAACCGTGCGCCCCTGCCCGTCTGTTAAGCGGCCGTCGTCTAACACCTGCAACAGAATATTAAACACATCCGGATGCGCCTTCTCTACTTCATCCAGCAGAATAACCGAGTACGGCTTGCGACGAACTGCTTCGGTAAGATAACCCCCTTCTTCGTATCCTACATATCCCGGCGGTGCGCCGACCAATCGGGCAACGGAATGTTTTTCCATAAACTCCGACATATCGATACGAATCATTGCATCTTCGGTATCGAACATGAAACCTGCGAGTGACTTACACAACTCCGTTTTACCGACCCCTGTTGGTCCAAGAAACAGGAAAGAACCAATGGGTCGATTGGGATCTGCCAGTCCAGCTCGTGAGCGCCGTATTGCATTAGACACAGCTGCAACGGCTTCCTGCTGACCGACAACCCGTTTGTGCAGCACGTCTTCCATGCGTAGTAATTTATCACGCTCGCCTTCGAGCATTTTAGCCACAGGAATACCGGTCCATCGCGACAACACTTCGGCAATTTCAGCGTCTGAGACTTTGTTTTTCAGTAACAGGGTTTCCCGCGTTTCATTGTCGGCTGCTTTTTCCAGCTTCATTTCTAACTCGGGAATACGACCATACTGCAGTTCCGACATACGGTTTAAATCAGACGCACGACGGGCAATCTCTAAATCCAGTTTGGCTTGTTCCAACTCAGATTTAATGGACTGCGTACCTTGCATGGCTTCTTTTTCGTCTTTCCAAATCTTTTCCAGTTCGGAAAACTTCAGTTCTGCCTGTTCACGTTCCAACTCGATCATTTCGAGGCGCTTATGACTGGCATCATCCGTTTCTTTTGCCAGCGCTTGTTCTTCCAGCTTCCACTGGATAATCCGGCGCTCGAGGCGATCCATTTCTTCGGGTTTGGAGTCGATCTGTAAACGAATACTGGACGCTGCCTCGTCTATCAAATCAATCGCTTTGTCAGGCAACTGTCTGTCGCTAATATAGCGATGCGATAACGTGGCCGCCGCAACTATCGCCGGGTCCGTTATGTCCACAGAATGATGCAACTCGTAACGTTCTTTCAAGCCACGTAAAATGGCAATGGTATCTTCTACACTCGGCTCTTCCACCAGTACTTTCTGGAAGCGACGTTCAAGCGCTGCATCCTTTTCAATATACTGACGGTACTCATCCAGCGTCGTTGCACCTACACAGTGTAATTCTCCTCGCGCTAATGCAGGCTTGAGCATATTGCCCGCATCCATTGCGCCTTCGGATTTCCCAGCACCTACCATGGTATGCAGTTCATCGATAAACAGAATAACCCGACCTTCTTCTTTGGCCAGCTCATTGAGTACCGCTTTTAACCGTTCTTCAAACTCACCACGGTATTTAGCACCGGCCACCAGGGCCCCCATATCTAACGACAATACGCGCTTGTCTTTTAGTCCTTCGGGGACTTCACCATTTATGATCCGCTGTGCCAGCCCTTCAACAATAGCGGTTTTCCCCACACCAGGCTCACCTATAAGCACCGGGTTGTTTTTAGTACGGCGCTGCAATACCTGAATGGTTCGACGGATTTCGTCATCTCGTCCAATAACCGGATCCAACTTACCCTGCTCTGCGCGCTCGGTCAGATCGGTAGTGAATTTTTCCAGTGCCTGACGTACATCTTCTGCATTCGGGTCAGTCACTTTCTGACCACCTCGCATGGCATCAATGGCTTTTTCAATTTTGTCTTTAGTAATGTCCAACGATTTCAGGATATCGCCAAGACGGCCTTTGTCCTGAATTGCTGCCAACACAAAAATTTCAGATGTGATGTAATCGTCTTTGCGTTGCTGTGCGATCTTGTCGCAAAGGTTCAAAAGAACAACAGACTCTTTACCTAGTTGCACATCACCACCCACGCCCTCAACTCGGGGCAACCTGTCGATAGCTTCTGCCAATGCAGAGCGAAGTGCATTCACATTGATATTTGCCTGATCCAATAATGAACGCACCGAACCGCCTTGCTGGTTTAGCAACGCTGTCATTAAATGCACAGGCTCGATAAACTGATGATCTCTGCCCAAAGCAAGAGATTGCGCATCAGAGATCGCAATCTGGAACTTGCTGGTAAATCTATCTAAACGCATAAAACCTCTTTAACCGTGCGTAAATAACCTTGCTTCATTTATGGGTATGACAGCATCAAGATTCAAGCTGGCTGTGCAAAAATACGCCAATTTATTGCGCTAACGCAATGTTTTACAGACTTACATAATCTGCGTTGGACAGCCCGATGACACTGACAATCCTGCCCGTGCCTGGACTGCCTTCATGACAAGCTCGTCGGTGTGAAAAGAATAGCGATGATTGTTGATAAGTACAAAGATGAGAGGAGGTAACCTGCCTTATGCCGGCTTGTTCACATTGCTGTTTTGCTATCATAGGCAGATCCAAATAGCACTTTTCAGCATGGGTATGAGCCAGAACTGCATCCGGATATGCCATAAACTTTGCAGCCATACCGATATCGACTTCATAGCAAGGTCCGCTGATCGCGGGCCCAATCCAGGCATGGAGGCATTCCGCTTCTACAGCCATGGCAGCAATAGTCCTGGCAATAATGCCGTTCGCCAGTCCTTTCCAACCGGCGTGCACCGCTGCCACCACGGTGGCATCGCTATCGCACAACAACACAGGCACACAGTCGGCCGTCATAACTGCACAGAATGATTGCCCGTCTCGGCTGACTGACGCATCGCCATTGTGTTGCTCAGACGGTAACGCAATAACATCGCTACTGTGGGTTTGATCTAACCAATGAATGTGACTGGCAAAAGGCAGTCTGCTGCGGTTTTTCAGGACTCGGACTGATTCATCACCAACATGATCGCCCACATTGAGTGAGTCAAAAGGGGAGTCGCTGACACCACCAAGTCTTGTCGTGCAATACGCAAACACCCCTTTGGGTGCTTGCCACTGCGGGATAATCAACGGTGTTTTAGTAGTCATCGATACCGTGAATCTTGGTATCTTCTCTTACTGAATCAATAAGCGCGACCATATCTTGTGGCAAAGGCGCCTGCCAGGTCATCCATTCATCTGTAGTTGGGTGATACAAAGAAAGCTGAGCGGCGTGAAGCGCCTGACGATTAAAGCCTCGAAGGGTATTTGCAAATTCGTCACTCGATCCTTTTGGCAGTCGCAAACGACCACCGTATGCAGGGTCGCCAACCAGAGGATGTTTAATATACGCCATATGAACACGAATCTGATGCGTGCGACCGGTTTCCAGTTTTAATCTAACGTGAGTATGAGCGCGAAACTTCTCAATTACGCGATAATGCGTCACCGCCGGTTTACCCATTTCTCTTACTGCCATATGGGTGCGCTTGGTTGAGTGACGACCTATAGGTGCATCCACCAGCCCGCCAGCGACCATGGTGCCGTTTACCAATGCTTCATACTCCCGGCTCATCACACGGGATTGCAGTTGGTCAACCAGGTGAGTTTGGGCTGGTAAGGTTTTCGCTACCACCATCAGGCCGGTAGTGTCTTTGTCCAAACGATGGACAATGCCGGCACGAGGCACTTTGTCGATATCCGGTACATGAGCCAGCAATGCATTCAGCAAGGTACCATCCTGATTACCTGCACCGGGGTGAACCACCAAGTCAGCGGGTTTGTTAATGATCAGAATGTCTTCGTCTTCATAAACGATATCCAGCTCAATAGCCTGAGCTTCATTCACAACCTGTTGCTCAATTTCGGCTTCAACCGAAATCACTTCGTCACCGGTCATCTTCTGTCTTGGCACCACACATGGCTCGCCATTTACACAGACATTGCCGGCCAAAATCCATTCTTTTAGCTTCGAACGCGAATAATCAGGGAACAAATCAGCCACGACCTGATCTAACCGCATACCAAAATGTTGAAATTCAGTGCTCGCTGATAATGAAATTTGTGAACTTTGTTGTACCATAACCGCCTAAGACAGGAACGCAAAGCGCAGATTATAACAAGGTTTGCCGTCGTTGGCGGTTTTCTTTTGGTGTTTATATGGTGTTTGCGTGCAAGTACGTTAAAATAACGAAAATTTTGCTGTACGTAATACAGTAGCGAATAAAACGGACCAGGAACTAGAAGTACTATGAAAATTACCCGTTGCATTGCACCACTGGTGTTCGGCGCCATTGTAAGCTTAGCTGGATGCTCGTCTTCAGATAAAGAAGCACAAGTGGTCAACGCGAATCTGGATGCGCAATCGCTTTACGACAGAGCGCGTGAAAGTATGGAAAACGGCAACTTTGCCGCTGCGGCTGCATCACTGAGTGCGCTGGACTCTCGCTTTCCTTTTGGACCTTTGTCTCACCAGGTACAACTTGATTTGATTTTCAGCTATTACAAATCAGGTAAATACGACCAAACTCTGGCTACCATTGACCGTTTCATTCGGTTGAACCCTAACCATGCAGACGTAGATTACGCCTTCTATATGCGTGGTCTAACGAATATGGAAGCCGACAATAACTTGTTCCAGGAAATGGTAGGCATTGACAACACAGACCGTGATCCAACAAAGTCAAAGCAGGCTTTTGAAGATTTCCGCCGTCTGATTCAACAGTATCCGGACAGTAAATACGCTGCTGACGCGCGCCAGCGCATGGTATTTATTAAGAATCGACTGGCCAAATATGAAGTCGCGATCGCTCGTTTTTATATGCGTCGTGAGGCCTACATTGCTGCAGCCAACCGCGGGAAATACATCCTGGAACACTACCCTGATTCAAACCAAGTCCAGCAAGCACTGGAAATTATGGTGGAGTGTTATGACCAGCTAGAGCTGACTGAATTGAAAGACAATGCGATGAAAACGCTGAAACTGAACTTCCCTGATAGCGAATTCATCAGTTAAAACGACTCGATATTTAAAAGAATAAAAAAAACGCCCTGCTTTTAGCAGGTAATGCCGATCAGTTAAGAAATTTTACTGATCGGTTGACCGAT
>CEUK01354113.1_pt1 | contig 10355 bp, 7 predicted proteins | sample 356451 | NCBI WGS metagenome assembly CEUK01 (sample SAMEA2622843, study PRJEB7988) | marine metagenome | isolation source: saline water (ENVO:00002010), including
GAAAACTGCTTGATAAGTTTATTCTTGCAAATGGGTATCCGTTTGAGTTAAGGTCAATTAACATGTCTTCAATTGTCCTCAATAATTTTGACAAATTCAATTTTTTTAATCGATTAAATTTGAAATCACCAAATTTAAATTGATTATTACTATTATAATTTAAATTGTAGTCTTTTAGATTAATTTGACTTCCTGATGAAATAAAGGTTCTTTTTGTTATTGAATCATTTTTAATGCTATCAATTGATGAGTTTAAATATCCTTTATCAATTAATTCTAGCCAAAATTTATTTGTCAATTCATTTTGGTCTAATAAAGAGCCGCTTTTAATCTTTTTATTTAATTCTCCATTAACAAATAAATGCATTTGATTTTGTGAAATACAAAAAAATGGTATTTGAAAAAAAAACAAAAAATGGTATTTCAATATCAATTTTATCATCAATTTATTTTCCAATTTATTTCTTTAATTTTTTTTTCTTTTAAAAATAAATTGGTTTTGCTAAAATGATTGCAGCCAAAAAAACCTCTGTAAGCAGATAATGGGGATGGATGAGGACCTTTTAAAATTAAATGATTGTTTTTATTGATTAATTTTTCTTTTTTAATAGCGTGATTTCCCCATAGAATAAAAACTAAATTTTGTTTCCTTATTGAAATTGATGATATAATTTTATTTGTGAATTTATTCCATCCAATTTTTGAGTGAGAACCAGGGCTGTTTTTTTCAACAGTCAATGATGTGTTAAGTAAAAGAACTCCTTGTTTGGCCCATTCTGTTAAGTCGCCATGAGTATATTTTGAAAAGCCAATATCATTGCAAATTTCTTTGTAAATATTTTTTAATGATGGAGGAATAAGACTTCCTTTTTTCACTGAAAAGCAAAGTCCATTTGCTTGATTTATTCCGTGATAAGGGTCTTGACCTATAATGATTACTTTAAGCTTATTTAAAGGAGTGACTTTAAACGCTTTAAAGATTTCCTGTTTTGAAGGGAATATAGTTTTCATTAAAAATTCTTCATTTAATTTATGCATAAGTTCAATGAAATAATTTTCTGAAAATTCTTCTTTAAATATTTCTTTCCAATCGTTACTTATAGAAAGTTCTATACTTTCTTTATTTATCATTTTTGCTTTTTATTAACAATACTAATGTATAAACAACAAAATAAAATTATTATTTTATGAATTTATTTTAGATATTTGAAACATAATACCTTAGTTTTAGGTTAAAATAATAAACAATATGAAAAAATTTTTTACTATTCTTATTCTTACAGTTGTTGTTTTTTCAATGAATTCTTGTTTCTTATTTAAACCTGTTCAGAAACAATGTCCTGCATATAGTTTTGATTCAGATGATGTAAAGAATGATTTTGATGAACAAGATCTTGCTAATATTGACATATAATTTCTTAATCATTTAATATTTTTCTTTTTTAATTCCTTATTTTTGATGTTGTGTTTAAAATGTCAACATTTAAATATTATTTAACCATAATAAGTTTTTTATTATTGTGTACTTTTTATGGTCAACTTCCTCAAGAACAAATTCTTATGGCAAGAATTACAAAAGAAGTTTGGGGTGGATTTAGTTTACATTCAAATGGTTTTGGCTTTAATTTAACTTCTGCAAAATTTAAAACCTATAAATCCAAAAGGTTATTAAATATAGATATAATTGGTATTAAGCATGAAAAGGAATATAAAATTTTCGGGTCATTGGATGAAAATGCTAAGAGGTATGTGTTTGGAAAACTAAATAATTTATATTCATTAAGAATAGGATATGGGTACAGAAAGGTTTTATATGAAAAATTTAGAGATAAGGGCATTCAAATTGCAAGAAATTGGTCTTTTGGCCCATCAATTGGTTGGACTAAACCTGTATATTTGGAAGTTTTTAAAATAGACCCATCTGGAAATGTAGTTGGAGTTGCAACTGAAAGATACAACCCCGAACTTCACAACATTTATAATATTTATGGAAGAGGTCCATGGACATCTGGGTTAACAGAGTCAAGATTACATGCTGGTTTGTATTTTAAAATGGGATTGGAATTTGAATATGGAACAGAAAGAGAAGTTATTAACGCTTTGGAGTTGGGATTTGCAGTTGATGCATTTCTGAATACAATTACAATTATGAATGATATTGAAAGCAAGCGTTTTTATCCAACATTATACATGAATTTTTCAATAGGTTCAAAATTTTTTTAATGGAAACAGTTAAAACAAAGAAGCCGAACTGGTTAAAAGTTAAACTACCTACTGGAGAAGAGTATAAAAAGGTAAGAGGTTTAGTTACAGAACATAAACTTCATACTATATGTGAAAGCGGCAATTGCCCCAATATGGGGGAATGTTGGACTGCTGGTACAGCAACATTTATGATTCTAGGTAATATATGTACTAGGTCTTGTGGTTTTTGTGCAGTAAATACTGGTAAGCCTGATGAGGTTGATTTGTTTGAACCAGCTAGAGTTGCGAATTCAGTCAAACTTATGGATGTTAAACATGCAGTAATAACATCTGTTGATAGAGATGATTTATCTGATGGAGGTGCGGATACTTGGGTTAGGACAGTTAAGTCAATCAGAAGAAAATCACCTGGGACAACATTAGAAACTTTGATTCCAGATTTTGGTGGAAAATGGAATAACCTTCAAAAATTAATTGATGTTGCACCTGAAATTGTTTCTCACAATATTGAAACGGTAAGAAGACTTACCAAAGCGATTAGAGTACAAGCTAAATACGATAGAAGTTTAGAACTGCTTTTAAGGCTCAAGCAAGGTGGGATGAAAACTAAATCTGGACTTATGCTTGGTTTGGGAGAAACAGAAGAAGAGGTTTTAGAAACCATGGAAGATTTAAGATCTGTAAAAGTTGATATTTTAACAATTGGACAATATTTGCAGCCTACACCTAAACATGCAATAATTTCTGAATTTGTTACGCCTGAAACATTTGCAAAATATGAAAGTATTGGTTTAGAAATGGGGTTTAGGTTTGTTGAAAGCGGCCCATTAGTAAGGTCAAGTTACCATGCTGAAAAACATTTGTTTTAAACATTCATAAATTTTAATTAATTTAGGTAAACAATTTCTTTCATAATTTATTATTTGTAAATTTGATAGATATATATGAACCTACTTCAAACACATATGAAAAGAAAAATACTTTTAACACTACTTTCAACAGCTTCAATTGCGATGGTTTTTACTCTTGTAAATTCCAATGAAATTGACAATTCAGAACTTAACAGAGAATACTTTTCTAAAGAACTTCCTTCATTTAAAGATGCAAAGTCTTGGAACGATGCTGCTGAATACTACAATTTAATTTACAGAGATGCAATAACAGGTAAGGTTGAAAAATCAAAATTAGCGTCTGCAAAACAGCAGGTTTTACAACTAATGGCAGCTAAGTCTTCTAATCTTAGTTTTGTTGAAGAGGGGCCTGATAATGTTGGAGGAAGAACAAGAGCTATTGCTATTGATCCAAATAATCCAAACACAATGTTTGCTGGAAGTGTTACTGGTGGTCTTTTTGTTTCTTACAATGCTGGTGCAAATTGGACACGAGTTCAAGAATTTGATGAGGCAGTATCATCAGCTGCAACTGGTGTAGGTTCTATTGGTATTTCATCAATTGCAGTTTCAAATAACGGTACTTTATATGTTGCTTCTGGGGGTAGTCAATTTGAGGGTGGATTAAGTTCAGAATATTCAGGTGTTTCTGATGCTGATGGAATTTGGTATAGCATGAATTTAAGTAATTTTAATTTTCAGCAAGTTTCACAAACTAATGGTGCAGACATTAATAAGTTACAGTTAGACATGACAGAAGACAACACTCTTTATTATGCAGGTGTTGGTTTTGGATTGAAAAAAATGGTTGATCTTGGAATACCAACGTCTGTTTCTGGGATTTCTTCTTCAGGTTCTGTTGGTGATGTGAAAGTTTCAAAAGATGGTCAAACCATTATTTTAGACATAACTCAAAGTGGTAAGAGAACCTTTATTTCTAATGATGGAGGAAATAGCTTCACTGACTTACATAGTACTGGTCAATTATCTGGTTTTGGAGTAGGAAGAGCTGAATATGCTATTTCTGACACATTAAATTCTGATGGCCACTACACATTATATGCATTGTTCTCTTCTACAAATGGTACACTTGCGGGTGTACACAGATCTATTGATGGTGGAACAAATTGGTGTCAAATTGGACCTGCTTCCACAACAGGATTTGCCCCATTAACATCGAGAAGCGGTCAAGGAAATTATGATCTTGTTATAATATCAACACCCTATGGTGATGCTTGTATTTTAGGTGGTATTGATTTGTGGCAATGGACTGCAACTAACAACACTGATTGTGATAATGGTCAATGGTATCCTGTTTCTAACTGGGCTTTGCCTCCAACAAATCCATATTATATTCATGCTGACAATCATAGATTACTATATGATAATCAATACAATTTAATTGTTGGTAATGATGGTGGAGTTCAAAAAAGAACTAATGGATTTGGTGCTGTTTTCAATAAGGGATATAATGTAACGCAATTTTATGCCATGGCTTATGGTGGTGATGGAGCTGTTATGGGTGGTTCTCAAGATAATGGTACACAATACAATGATAATTCAGTTGCTGGGAATTTAGAATTTCAAGAGGTTATGGGCGGTGATGGATTTGAATGTGAAATATCTTATTTAGATAATGAAGCAATGATTGCTTCTATCTACAGTGGAAGCGTTAGCAGATCAAATGATAAAGGCTTAAATTGGCAACAGGTTGCTGCGCCTTGTTCTGGTACTGTTGGATTAAATTGTGGTTCTTTTTACACTGCATTAAGGTTGTTTGAAGATCCTATGGATATGAATACTGGTGATTCTATTGAATTTATTCCAGACTCATCAATGTATGTTGGCCAAACTGTTCAATATTTTAGTGAATCTTTTGGTATTCCGCTTGAATATACACTAACACAAGACCTTGTAGTTTTGTTTGACTCAGTTATTCCTGCAACAGATTCTGTTCTTCCAAATTTTATTGATACCATTTTTGCTGGTGAAACTTATTATTACAATCCACAACCTCAGGATACAATTATGGTTCCTGACTATGTGCAATCTTTGTATGTTACACAGGGAGATGTTAGTACATATATAACTAGAGATATGATGAGGTTTACAACTTCACCCGAATGGTGGAAATTGTTTGTAAATTCATCTTTTAGTTCTGCTAACATGAAGAGTTTTGAATTTTCAAAAGATGGAAACTACGTTTGGTGTGGAAATGAAGCTGGAGCTTTAATGAGAGTTTCAGGTCTTGATAGTGCATATACTGCAGAGGCTGCAGATATATCTTACAAACCAACAAATAATCCTGCAGCTGGACAAGATCCAGATACTTTGATTCTTATTTCTAATGGTGATACTATAACTGGAGCTGCACTTAATAATATTAATTATGATGACGATAATCATCTATATTCATATTTAGATGGATCACCAGTTGAATACCAGCTTCATACAGTTAAAATTACCACTTCATTTGGTGGGAAATCTGTTACAGATATTTCTGTTGATCCTACAAATCCTGATAACGTATGTGTAGTTCTTGGTGGAACATCTGGGAATCATGTTTATTACTCAACTAATGGAACTTCAGCAAGTCCAACGTTTACTTCAATTGATGGAAATTTACCTGATATGCCTGTATTTGGATGTATAGTTGAAAGAGATCCGTCAACTGATATTATTGTTATTGGAACTGAGTATGGAGTTTTTACAACTGATAATCTAAACGGTACTTCAACTCAATGGACAGCGTGTAATGATCAAGTAGGAGTTGTTCCTGTATTTGATGTTCGCCAACAATGGAGAGATTGGGAAGATGGAAGAGTAAATAATCCTGGAGCTATTTATTTAGGAACTCATGCTAGAGGTATTTGGAGATCTGATAATCTTCTTTCTATTGATGATTTTGAAATTTCCAACGAGCCAGTTCAAGAAATCAAAGATTTAATGGTTTACCCTAACCCAGTTATTAATCAAGCTAAATTAACTTTTGATTTGAGTACTTCATCCGCTGTTAAGGCAACGGTTTATGATCTTAATGGTAGGGTAATTGAAGTGATTAAAAATGAAAATAGAAACGCAGGTACCCATTCAATAAACTTTAATGTTTCCAATTACAATGTTGGAACATATTTTGTGCTTCTTGAAACAAAAACATCAAGTAAAGTTGCTAAGTTTATTAAATATTAATCAAATTTTAAAACATAAAAAAAGCCTCTTCATTTTATGTAGGGGCTTTTTTTTAGGTAGATTTTTTTATTTAATTTTATGATGAATCAAATTATATTTCCAAAATTTGTTTTAAACGACACTTGTTGTTAAATTTACACTAATGCTGAATTAAAATTTTAGAAATGTCAAAAATAAGAGTAGCTATTAATGGTTTTGGAAGGATTGGAAGAGTTTTTACTAGAGCTGTTTTGAATAATTCATCCATTGAAATTGTTGCTGTTAATGATCTTGTTGAAACATCAATCTTATCACATTTATTAAAATATGATTCTGTACATGGAACACTAAATAAAAAAATTACTTATAGTGATTCTTCAATTTCTATTGATGAAACTAAAATTAAAGTATTTAATGAAAGAGATCCTGAAAATTTACCTTGGTCTGAATTAGAAATTGATGTTGTAATTGAATCAACAGGAATTTTTAGGTCTATGATTGGTGCTGAAAAACATATTTCTGCAGGCGCAAGAAAAGTAATAATATCAGCTCCATCTACAGATAAAGAAGTTAAAACTATTGTTATGGGAATTAACGATAGTTTAATAGATGGATATGAGAAAGTGATTAGTAATGCTTCATGTACTACCAATTGCGCTGCTCCCATGGTTAAAGTAATCAATGATCTTTATTCAATTGAAAATGGCTACATTACTACTACTCATGCATATACTAGTGATCAAAATATTCATGATGCTCCTCATAAGGACCTAAGGAGGTCCAGAGCTGCTGCAAACTCTATTATTCCTACTTCAACAGGTGCAGCTAAAGCTATTGGTAAAATATTTCCAGAATTAAATGGTAAACTTGAAGGTATAGGTATAAGAGTTCCAGTAATAAACGGATCAATGACTGATATTATTTGTAATGTTAATAAAACTCCAAACCTTGATCAGCTTAAAAGTGCATTTAAAGATGTATCAAATGGTAATATGAAATCAATTATGGAGTATACTGAGGACCCAATTGTTTCAACAGATATAATCGGAAATGTAAATTCCTGTATAATTGATGCTCAACTTATAAACGTTTCAAAAAATACGGTTAGAGTTATTGGTTGGTACGATAATGAAGCTGGATATTCAAATAGAATTATTGATTTGATTAACAAAATTGCTTAATTAGTTAAGCATCGAATTTTTTCAAATTCAAATCTATTCCATCAAATTCTGCATAAGTAAAGTTGTTTATCCAGTCACCTAGGTTTACATATTTTGAACCATTTTCAAAATTATATTCTATTGGAATATGACGATGTCCAAATATAAAAAAATCGAAATGTTTTTTATTCAAAACGTCTTTACAATATTGTATTAACCATTCTTTTTCAGGCCCTAAAAACTTGAGCTCGCCTTCTTTTTCTCTACTTCTATTTGACCATGCATTTGCAACGCTAATTCCTAAATTGGGATGTATTCGTTTAAATAGCCATTGACATAATTTATTAGAAAATATTTTTTTTATGATTTTATATGACTGATCACCAGGCCCTAGTCCATCTCCGTGTCCAATATGAAATTTTTTACCATTGATTTCCTTATTTATTGGCTCCCTAATTATTTGAATACCTAGTTCTTTTTCAAAGTAATCAAACATCCACATGTCGTGATTACCAGTGAAAATATGAACAGTAATTCCTTTATCAATAAGTTCAGCAATTTTTCCTATAAATCTAATATGACCTTTAGGAACAGTATTTTTATATTCAAACCAAAAATCAAATAAATCACCCACTAGATAAATCTCGTCAGCATCTTTAGCTATTTCATTTAACCAGTTAATTATTAAAACTTCACGCTTTCTACTTTTTTCGTATGTAGGAGAGCCTAAATGAAAGTCAGAAGCAAAATATGTTTTTTTTAAAGTCATTTAGGGTTTAATATTCTTTTTAATGGTAAACGGATTTATTTCATTTAAATTGAGTACAAATGTAATTTTTTGAAGCAATTTTAAATCTGAAAACTTTTCTTGATTTTGTGTAGCAACATATGAATTATTTATTGCATTGCTATAAATTAAAGGCAAGTAAATTCCTAAAAGTGGTTTTTCATTTATTTCAATATTTAAACATATTCCAGCATTATATAAAAAAAGAGTTTCTTCTTGTCTTGTAGTTAATCCAGTATTTACATTGTAAACATCATATTCATTGTAGTATGAAGCTAGGTCTAAAAACAATCCTAATGGTAATTTTGGCAATTCAAATAGAAAATTTGATGCAAGAAGCCATTTATCAGTTTCTTGTTTACAGTTGGTTTTAAATGCTCCTTGAGTTAAGGAGGTTTGTTGTGAAAAAGTTCCAGGAAAACTTCTATTTCTTGCAAGATATGTTCGGTCATATAAATAGTCATTGTATCCATCTTGACCTTTTATGAATAGATTATACCTTCCATTAAATGTATTAAAATTATAGCCCCCAAAAATCCTTACCTTAATTGCGTCTAAGTTTCTGTTGTAATTTAGGTGGTAATTTCCAGTTAATTGTAATGAGCTAACTAAGTTTCTTTTATTCTCATTATCATATCCATAAGTGTAGCTTAATTCCAATGATTTAGGTTTAAGTACTTGTTTACTTTCTAAAGAGTATTTAAATTGACCATAGTATGCTGTTTGAGTTGCTGATTGTAAAGGCAATATGGAATTGCCTGATATTCTATGATCATCAATTTTTAAAGCTCTAATTAATAGCCTTTGAGTAGGAGAGTACCTAACTTTTTTTTCTTTTATTCTAAATTCACTAAATAATTCATGTTTTATCCATCTGTCATTAGAGTATCTGCCTTCAAAGTGATTAGAAAAGCTTCTTATTTTATAACCCAATTCAATTTTAGGAAAAATGCTATTTGTATTTATGTTTCTACTTATTTCACCTATCCCAAAAACTCCTTTGTTTTCAAAACTATACATAGGAGCTATCAAAAATTCTGTTTTTTTAGTGAATACGCTTTTATTATAAAGCGATAGTCCTAGCATGGTTTTATCGTTGTAGTTGTAGCCCAAAATAGGCAGCCAATGAATAAAATTTTTAGTGGTGTTATTGTCATATGGAATGAGTTTTAATCCAATAGGTTTCAAAGTTTTAAATATCCCGTTTGTATTCAAAGTATTTTGTGAATGGTTAAAATCAGTAGTAGTTTGGTTAATATCCATCGCAAACTGATCTGGAGTCTCATTTGTGGAAAGTACAACGCTGGTGTCTTTTTTAAATCCATCGATCCAAAATTCTTCTAAGATTTCATTTGATTCATTGTTGTTTTTAATGGATTGTATTAAAACAGGGGATGAATACCCAGTTTTGTTTTTTATTTTAATTAGATAATCATTTTCATTAATTTTTTTTAAACTTTTAAAAGAATAGTCTGTTTTCAAAGAAGTATTTATATATCCATCAAAAAACCAATCTAAGTTTTTTTCTGATGTTTCTTCAAAAACTTTCTCTAAGTCAAGGGGTTTAGGGTGTTTGAATTTCCATTTATCAAAGTAGTTGTTCATGCATTTGTCAAAAAGTTCTTCACCTAAATATCCTTTTAGATAATGAAATCCAATTCCTGTTTTTGCGTATACCATTCCTCCATAATTAAATTCTGTAAAATCTTCAGAACCCATTTTTAAAGGTTGATCGTAATTTCTACTGGCATTAAATTGATAAGTAGCTTCTTGAATATTTTTATCTTTCAAATTCAGTACCGGAATATTCATGAATTGCCCATTGTATTTTTCTTCCATGTAACGGATTTCAATATAAGTGTTCATACCTTCATCCATCCAAGCATGTTCTCTTTCATTAGAACCTAAAATCCCATAAAACCAATTGTGCCCAACTTCGTGAATAATCACAGTTTCTAATGAGTGGGCATCATATGAGTTGCCAATAACCGTAATGTTTGGATATTCCATTCCCCCACCGGCACTTATTGTTCCATCTACAGCCGTTACGTGATTGTATGGGTATTCCCCAACCCATTTAGAAAAATATTTGGTAGCATCGTTTAAGTATTCAATAGATTTAGTCCAAAGATGTGCTTCTTGGTT
>CEUK01045208.1_pt1 | contig 10342 bp, 9 predicted proteins | sample 356451 | NCBI WGS metagenome assembly CEUK01 (sample SAMEA2622843, study PRJEB7988) | marine metagenome | isolation source: saline water (ENVO:00002010), including
ATGCTGCTGTTTCCGATTCTCATGGTCACGGCCTTGAGACCACCATCCCTCCAGAGTCTGGGTGATCAGTTTTCCGGAATCCTTGTTCTGGAACGCATCCCAAGCAAGTCCGATCAGGATTCGCAGGATGGGGACAAGGAGGGTTGATCGTGGGCAGATCGGGTCTAAAGGGGCTCTCTCAGGCCTGCTGAGGGGCCTTTGCTCATGGAATTCACGCTGCACCGCCGATAGAACGAAACGGCAGTGAACGGAGTCACTGTAATTCCATAACCCCAAACAGGCTCAGGATGAGCGGATCGCGGAGCGATCGAAAGGGGACGGCAAGAATGGCCGATGACGCGGCTTGGGACAAGGATGTTCCGGGCGAACGTGAGCGAGAAACCCTGCTCGGGCATAGCGAACAGTTCAGTGGAGGGACTCAGCCCTCCTTTCTGAAACGTTGGTGGCCAGCATGTCTTGTGGCGACGGCAACCATGTTGCTTGGCGTCGCAGTTCTCGTACATGTGCTTCAGCCATCCGACTCGACGGCAAACCATCTGGAATTGGCCTCTAACGCCATCCAGATGGGCGAATTCGAGCTGGCGGCGGATCATCTCAGATCGATTCGAGATGATGTGGCGGCCAATACGATTGATTCGGAGAAGTCTCGATATCACCTTCTCGCAGCGGGCCTTATTCGAGCTCAGGAGTCTCCGACCGCCCCTTGGGTAGCCTCCAATGCGGAAAAAGTGGTGGATCATCTCGAGTCCGCCCGTTCTTACGGCGGTGAATTCACATCGAATGACTGTGAGACTCTGGCGTTGGCATACGTCTATGCGAACCAGATGGCGTCATCTACGGACGCATTGCAGGCGTTGTTGGATCATCCGAATCCGGTTTCCGAGGACATTCATCAGGCTCAGGTTCTCAATGTCAGAAGAGCACGCGCCGGCAAGGCGGGGATAGATTCGAATCTGATGGCGGCCGAGCGGATTCCATTCCTCAGGGAATTGAGGGAAGACGAGTCCGCCACACTCGATGATCTGATCTGGACCTCCGCCACGATTGCCAGAATCCATCTTGACGCGGGCAATCCATCGGATGCAGCGGTTGCTCTGCATCGCGATATTCGTAGGCTCGAAAGCAGGGGTGGTCCTGCCTCAGCGGAACTTCTGGTGCTGCTTGGTCGTTCCAATCGTGATCAAGGTCAGTTTGAGGCGGCGATCAGGCCACTTCGATACAGCCTGGATCTGGCAAGACCTGAGGACCCTGTTCGTGCCGAGGCCATGGTCATGCTTGGCGATGTGATGGCGCGACAGGGGGATCTCGAACGTGCACGAAACTGGTATGAACAGGCTATTGTCGAGTTTCCCTCCTCCCGCAGTCTGCTCGCCGCACTGGCTGGAAGAGGCCGCATTCTCGATCTTCTGAATCAGCCCGATCAGGCGATGATCGACTTCAGGGAAGCCGTCAGGCGCATCAAACGTGGTGATCGACATCCGGATGTCAATATTGCAAGCATGGAAGCGGTCCTTCTTGATCGGTTTGAGTCATGCTTGACCCGGGGGGAAACTCTTCAGGCTTTGGAGCGTGCTCGTCTGGCGGGATCACTTCGCACGGAAGGGCACCGAGGATCACGCGTTCTGACTGCGATTGCGGTGTCCGCTGGGCAGGTTGCAGCCGACAGGACGAGGCGGATGGAAGCCCAGTCATCCGAATGGAATGCGGCTGAGTGGGAAGACATCCTCGAACTTCATGCGGAAGCGGGTCATTCGTATCTGGCCGCGGCAGCAGTATCCGAGCAGCACGAGATCGGCTGGGCCGATGCGATGTTCCAGGCTGGTGTTCATCTTGATGCCGCGGGCCGACAGCGGGAGGCCATCGGTGTCCTGACGGATTACGTCAATGCAGCCGACAGTCGTGATCCGCGTCGTATCGAGTCGATGTTCCGTTTGGCGCAGGCTCTGGAGACCGATCTTTCATGGGTGGATGCATCGGATTGGTATGCCAGAATCATCGAGGACCATCCTCACAGTCTTCATGCCACGAGATCCCATGTGCCCTCGGCTCGATGTCTTCTGGCGATGGGGCAGACGACCGACGCCCGCTGTCGACTCCAGTCGGTCGTGGATGGCGAGACGACGCTCATGCCCGGCTCGGAGGATTATCGAAACACACTGATCATGTTGGGTCGCCTCTCGGTTGCAGAAAGCGAGTACTCGGAGGCAATCAATCGGCTGAGAGAGGCGGCCGACCGATGGCCGGATCACCCCGATACACCCATGGTGCTCTTCGATATCGCGTCGGCCAGACGCTCACTGGCTCAGCAGATCAATGATCAGTTGAATCAGGAACAACTGACTCCTAATCGACGTCAGCAGCTGACGGCGGATCGGCTCGAGAATCTCTGGGAGGCGGCCTTGACCTTCGACCAGGTCATGGAGCATTTGTGCGAGGAGGAGCCGCCGACACCTTCAATGCAACGTTGGCTGCGAGCCGCCGCCATTTCCAGATCGGATTGTCTGCTTGAGACCGGCCGTCTGAAGGAGGCCATTGCAGGCTACGAAGCGGTTGCCCGGGACTGGCCCGATCATGCGGCGGCCATCCATGCACTTGTTCAGGTGGCATCTGCCTGGACGACCCTTGGTGAATTCGATCGTGCCGATTCCGCTCATAATCGCGCGCTGGCACGGCTTCGGGACATCCCCGATGAACAGCTTGATCACTCCGAGGGATTCATGAATCGAGAGGTCTGGGAGCGTTGGATGAACACGGTGCCAGTTGGTTCGGAACTGTATGCAGGAGCACCGACGTCAGAATGAACACTTCCGACACATCCAGCATGGAGGCGAAATCGCTCATGGCGATGATGTCGGATGGTCTTAACAGGCAGCGATCGCTGCTGCAGACCCTGTGTCGTCTGGCGGAATCACAGGGGCGGTTGATCGAATCGTCCGAGCATGACTCGCTGCTTTCATTGGTGCATGAACGTCAGGCCATCGTGGAGCAGCTGGTCGGCATCAGATCCGATCTGATCAAGAAGGCCGAGGAGCTTCGGTCCAGAGCCAATTTCCTGAGTGATAAGGAGCGTGAATCCCTGCAAATGCAGATCGATGAGACCAGAGATCTCTCCAGAAAGGTGCTGGCCATCGATACTCGGGATGTCGACAAGCTGGTCGAGACTCGAAGCACTTGCCAAGAGAAGCTGGCAGACATAACCCACACCATGAACGCGCGAAGAGGCTACCAGTCCAAAGGGCAGGTCTCTCCTCGATATGCGGATGCAAAGGGATGAGCATGTCGCAGTCATTGTCATCACATGTCAAGCAGATGGCGACGGGCTCTGGCCCGGAAGTCGCGGGTATGGGTATGGAGCAGCTGCAGGATCTCATGCAGTCATTCAATACGACGGCCGAACGTCTTCATGAGACGCATGAGGCCCTGTATGGCCAGGTCCGGACGCTCGAGCAGGAGTTGGCGGAGGCTAATGACCAGCTTCGACGCTCCCAGCAACTGGCTGCACTTGGTGAAATGGCCGCTGGCATCGCCCACGAGATCAGAAATCCTCTTGGTTGCATCCAGCTCTATGCGCAGATTCTCGTGGAGGATCTAGAAGACAGGCCGGATTCCAAAGATCTTTGCCGAAAGATCGGGACCGCTGTCCGAGGGATGGAATCAATAGTCAAGGATGTTCTGCAATTCGCACGGGACACATCCCTCCATTCGGAGGAGGTCTCCGTCGGCTCCCTGCTTGATCGTGTCATAGAGGATGCCCAGGGGCTGCTGGTCGCTGAACGGACGACGGTTGTTCGTCGTGAGCTTGCCGATCGGGTTCTGGTGCATGCCGATCTCACGCTCATGACACAGGCCGTCGGCAACATCCTTCGGAATGCGGTCGAGTCGATGTCGGATATGGAAAACAACACCCGCGAAGTCACGGTCGAAACTAGCTTGATTCGCAAGCTCAGGGTCGATGGTGATCGGGCGTGCACGGTATCCATTTCAGTCGGTGACAGAGGATGCGGAATTCCCGAGGATCTGATGCACAGGTTGTTCAACCCATTCTTCACGACGAGGCCCACGGGTACCGGACTGGGTTTGGCCATCGCCCATCGAGTGATCGATGCGCATGGGGGGGACATTGTGGTCGGCTCGCGTGAAGGTGGGGGATCGGTTTTCGAGATTCATGTTCCAGTTGAATTATCAGGTCAGGATTTGCCTGATTCTGTTTACGCAGAGGTGCGATGATGGCGAGAATACTCGTAGTTGATGACAAGGAACTCATGCGGGACAGCGTCGGCACGATGCTGTCGAGGCGTGGCCATTCGGTGATCGCGGCCGCCAGCGCGGAGATCGCGCTTGAGAAGCTGGCTGGTCGCCCAGTCGATGTGGTCGTGACCGATCTGCAGATGCCCGGGATGGATGGTCTTGAACTAATGCAGACCATCCGCGAGCGGGACGAGTCGATCCCGGTGATTCTCATGACGGCCTTCGCCACGGTCGAGACGGCGGTCGGTGCGATGAAGAACGGTGCCTGGGACTACATCACGAAGCCGTTTGGTGGCGACGAGATGCTGGCGACCATCGAACGGGCGGTTGATCATGCGAAAATCGTCCAGGAGAATCAGGTCCTCAAGGTACAGGTCGCCTCAGGCGGTACTGTCGCTTCGTCGGGTCACGATCTAGTTGGTGGCAGCGACGCCATGAATGAACTGCGTGCTCATCTTCGACGAGTTTCCGATAGTCACAGCACCGTTCTCATATGCGGCGAATCCGGTACCGGCAAGGAAGTGGCGGCACGATGGATTCATGCAAATAGTCCACGATCCGACAAGCCATTTCTGGCGATCAATTGCGCGGCCTTGTCGACCAGTCTTCTGGAATCGGAATTGTTCGGTCATGAAAAGGGTGCCTTTACTGGCGCAGACAAGCTCCGGAAGGGGAGATTCGAACTGGCCGATGGGGGCACGCTGCTTCTGGATGAAATCAGCGAGGTCTCTCCCGATACGCAGGCAAAACTTCTTCGGGTTCTTCAGGAACGTTGCTTCGAGAGAGTGGGTTCCAGTGAATCAAGGCCGGTGGATGTCAGAATCATCGCAACAACCAATCGCAATCTTTCCAGTGAGATCGAGGCGAATCGTTTCCGTCAGGATCTCTTCTTCAGATTAAACGTCCTGCCTCTGGACATGATGGCGCTTCGTGAACATGTCGATGACATTCCGGATCTGGCCGAGCATTTCCTCAGGAGAGTGGCTGTGAGGGAAGGGCGGGATCCTCGACGGCTCTCGACTGAGGCGTTGGGTTGCCTCCAGACCTATGCCTGGCCGGGCAACGTGCGTGAACTCGAGAACATCTGCGAACGTGCCGCTGTTCTGGCGGAAGGGGATGTGATAACGGAATCCCTGATCTCACCCTGGCTGTCCTCGGCTGCCGCTATGTCAGCTCAACCCGTTTCAGTCGAGGTGACCGCAGGGGTCGAGGTCAATTGTCGGCCGCTGGAGGAAGTGGAGCGGGAGGCGATCGTGGCTACGCTCCGTCGCTTCAATGGCCACCGTCAGCGAACAGCGACGGCACTGGGCATCGGTGTTCGAACGCTCGGACTGAAGCTCAAGAAGTGGAAGGAGGCCCAGCTCGTATCTGCCAGCTTGTGAGGCTTTGGGCGCAGATATTGCGCCATGGCCTACGTGTGCACCGCTCTGAGGACTTCACCAGAGCTCGGTATGGGATTCGCAGGGAAAAAGACATGATTGACGGTTTGAACAACTCGGGAAGCCTGCCCGTCATGCAGAAGGTCGTCCAGTTTGCTGCTGGAAGGCATGCGCTGATCGCGGACAACGTGGCCAACATCTCGACGCCGGGTTTTCGTCCGACGGATGTGTCCCTCGAGGAATTCCAGTCAACTCTTGGAAAAGCCGTCGATGAGCGTCGCATGCAGGGGCGGGACCGGTTCGGATCACTCGATATTGGATCTACTTCGACCATCGAGTTCACGGCTGATGATGTGGCCCTTCATCCGGTTCCAATGGGGGAGAATCTGCTTTTTCAGGACGGCAATGATCGGAGTCTGGAGAGATTGATGCAGGGGCTGGTGGAGAACTTCCTGACGTACAGAACTGCGGTCGAACTCATGAACAACCAGTTCGACATGCTTGACGTGGCCATAAGAGAACGAATCTGACCCTGATGGAGAACTGACTTGCTGTTTGGTGCCCTTGACATTTCGAGCTCTGGATTGGTGGCTCAGCGTCAGCGAATGACGGCGATTGCCGGAAATCTGGCAAATATCGAGACCATTCTCAACGCCGAAGGGGAATATGAGCCCTACAGACGTCGTATTCCCATGTTTTCGCCGGGAGATCCCGCCAACGGCAGCAGCCATGGAGTACATCTTTCAGGAATCATGCTTGACGACAGTCCACTGCAGATGCGGTACGAGCCGGACAGTCCGTGGGCTGATGAGCAGGGATATGTGGGGTATCCGGACATCTCTCTGGTCATCGAACAGATGAATGCCATGGAAGCTTCCAGGGCATATGAGGCGAACATTACCGTTGCGGAGGCTACGAAGTCGATGTACAGCATTGCTCTGGAGATTCTCACCTAGGGCCTCGCTCTGGGAACGCCACCATGAATGATCCACTTGGACTCATCACAGGACCGTCAGCTCCGGGAAGTCTTGCTGCCAGCAAGATGGCGGACCCCAAGGCTGCTGAAGCAGATTTCGGGAACATCCTGAAGGCGGAGATGGCTCAGGTCAACGAGCTTCAGGAAGCAGCGCAGGTGGCAGCGGAGGATTTCGCGGCCGGTCGACGAGACGATATCGAGAGTGTTCTATTCGCAGCTCGAAAGGCGGACACAGCCTTCAAGATGCTGCTGCAGGTACGAAACAAGGTTCTGGAAGCCTATGAGGAGGTCAAGCAACTGCGTATCTAGCTGAATGGGAATGACCCACTGCTGCCTGTAGTTCATGGAGGAACCGATGGCTCGGCAGTGAAGACCGTTCACTCGATCAGGCAGGATGCCGAAGATCGATGGCAATTTCTGGGGACATGACGCGAACGTATCTTGACCGCCTGCGAGGCCTTTCGGTGCCGACCCGAATGCTGGCAGGTGCCGTGGCCGTGATTCTGGTCATGGGCCTTTTTCTAGTCTCGCTGTATGCGGGCCGTTCTACGATGGTGCCATTGCCGGTCACCTTGAGCAGCGATGCCAAGGTCCGCACGGTGGCCTATCTGTCCAGTCACAATCTCGATTTCGAAGACACTGGTTCGGCGATTCTGGTGAATCAGGACGATCGTGACCAGATCGTGAGCCAGTTGAATGAGGCTTCGGTGATCACCCCTGATCAGATCGACTTCGACAAGATGGTCAAGGACGAGCGGATGTTCCTGACCAAGGGTCAGCAGCGGACGCGTACACGTGTCGCCACACAGAATGTCCTGGCCAGAATGATCTCCCAGATGTCTCAGGTTCGCACCGCGACCGTGGTTATAAGTGGAGAGGATGACCATATCGGAATTGGCCGCGCATTCGTTCCTCGAACGGCCTCTGTGACCGTCGTGACGGAATCGGAGCCTCTGAAACCTGAAGGTGTGGATGCGATCGCCAGAATGGTGGCCGGTTCCATCTCGGGATTGAAGGCGGAATCGGTTTCGGTCATCGACGCCAGAACCGGGCGGGCGATGGCGGCGAGATCCGGCGACGCCGTGGCTTCCACAAGGAACATGGAGACTAAGCTGGCCGCCGAGAGGATGGCTCACTCACGACTGCAGGAATCACTCGGCTACATCAAGGGAATTCGAATCAGCGTTAATGCCGTGGTTGAATCACGGGAGATCGTCCGTGAGACCACAAGTTACGAGGATCCCAAGCTCGGTGTCACTCAGGAGACACTATCCGAGTCGACCCGAACGACACCGGTGAACGGACGAGAGCCCGGTATCCGTGCCAATTCCGGTCTTCGGGTGACGATGCCGTTGCCGATCGCCGCCCAATCTGGGCCATCGAGTGCCGATACCTCCGAACGCGTGGAAAGCGTCCCGGCCTTCGGTCGAAGCGACCAGAGGGTCATCGATCCGGGCGGTTATGCCCTTGAGATCAATGCCAGCATCGGAATTCCCAGATCCTATTTCACGGCATTGCAGAAGCAGCGTTCCGGAACCAGCTCCGGCCAGATGCCTGATGGCGGTTCGATGGATCAGCTCATAGAGAGCACGCTTGAATCCATCGAGTTGCAGGTGATGCCCCTGATTGCCACTGGTTCGGCCGAAGGGATGCGTCGTGGAGAGGTGACGGTCGCCGTCTTCGACGATGTTGCCGTTATCGCTGAACAGAGTTCCTTCGCCGCGGTATCCGGAAGTTGGCAGGAGGCCTCCGCCTTGTCGACCTGGCTGCCAACGGCCGGTCTCGTCCTTCTTGCCGGTCTGGCGGTCGGGATGATGGTGATGATGCTGCGTCGAGTGGGTGCTGGCATCAATGAAGCCCGGCCCGCGATCGAAACGGGGCAAGCGACTCTACTGGCCGAGGATGTCGATGTGATCGGCGAAGTCGATGACGCCGATGTCGTTCTGGACGGGATTGAGATAAACAATGACGAAGTTCGACGCCGTGTCATGCTCGACCAGATCCGTGAAGCGGTTCAGGCTCGGCCCGAGGAATCGGCATCGGTGCTTCGACGATGGACAAGGACCGAGAGCTGATGCCATTTCGACCTGGACAGAAACTGCCTGATCGTGCCATCGACCTTGAAGGTCCTGTCAAGGCGGCGGTGCTTCTTCTGAGTCTTGACGAGCAGACGGCATCATCGATGTTGAGAGAGCTTCCAACGGAGATTGTCCAGCGTGTGACTTCGATCGTGGCTGCCATCGAGGAGGTTCCACCATCTCTGGCCGAGGAAGTCGTCGAGGAGTACTACAGCCTTCAATTGGCCAGTCAGTATGTCCGCGAGGGAGGATTGGATTACGCAAGACGTCTATTGAATGATTCGCTCGATGGTGAACGTGCCGCACAGGTCATGAACCAAGTGGAGACACAGGTTCAGAGAACCCCGTTCAGTTTTCTTCGAAGAGTCGAGTCCGATACGTTGTTGGCATTCATACAAGAAGAACATCCGCAGACGATCGCATTGATTGCCAGTCATCTGGATCAGGATCGTGCCTCGGAGATTCTGGTCGGGTTGCCTTCCGAGAAGCAGATCGAGGTGGTTCGCAGAGTGGCGAACATGGAACAGACGAATCCAGATCTTGTCCATGAAGTCGAGGCGGGGCTCGAGGATCGGTTGGCCAACATGCTCTCGAGTTCCTCCGAGCGTGTCGGCGGCGTCAAGGCGGTGGCCGAGGTTCTGAACCTCTGCGATCGGAACACGGAACGCACGATCATGGAGGGCATGGAGGTCGACAGTCCCAATCTGGTTGAGAACATCAGGCGACTAATGTTCGTCTTCGAGGATGTTCGATTCGTCAATGATCGCGGTATCCAGACTGTCCTCAAGGAGATAGACAACGACATGCTCGCCCTTGCCTTGAAGACGGCAACGGAGGATCTCCGCGAGAAGATCTTCTCCAACATGTCCGAACGTGCGGCGGAAGTCGTGCGGGAGGACATGGAGTTCATGGGGCCTGTCCGACTCAGTGATGTGGAAGCCGCACAGCAGAGAATCGTCGACATCGTCCGCCGGCTCGAGGATGCGGGCGAATTGATCGTCAGTGGTCGAGGTGGAGATTCGGAAGTCGTCGTGTAGGAGATTGGCATGCCGCTCATCAAGGCCAATGAAACAATCGATCTGTCATCACAGGTGCACTCCTCCGATCAGGTGGAGGCGAGCGCCCAATCGATAGTCGATCGTGCCAGAAACGATGCAAATCGAATCATCGGGGCGGCCCTGGAGAGTGTCCAGAATGAAGTTGCCGAGATTCGTGAGAAGGCTCGACTCGCCGGACTCGAGGCTGGTCATGCGCTCGGCTATCAGCAGGGACTCGAGGAAGGGAGAGCAGCGGCTGAAGAAGCCATGTCTGCAGAATTGCAGTCACTTTGTAAGACCTGGTTCGATCTGATCGATGAATGGCAACAGGCCGAGAAGGAGAGGCGTGATGTCGCTGCTGTCCAGGTCATGCAGTTGTCTCTGGCCTTCGCAGAACGCATCATCCATCGGCAGGTCGAGCACGATTCGGACGTCGTCATCGACCAGTTGCGACATGCGCTGGACCTTGCCCAGTCACCTTCGGATCTTGAAATAGTCGTTTCTGAATCCGATCGTGAACGTGTTCATCAGGCTTTGCCAGGTCTGCTCGAGAAGTTCGACAGCGCTGGATATGTGACAATCCAGACATCCGAAACGATGTCGTCGGGCGGCTGTCTGCTGCGG
>CEUK01014974.1_pt1 | contig 10336 bp, 6 predicted proteins | sample 356451 | NCBI WGS metagenome assembly CEUK01 (sample SAMEA2622843, study PRJEB7988) | marine metagenome | isolation source: saline water (ENVO:00002010), including
AGATGTTGCATTTTCATCATAATTAAATGCTGTTTCGTCAGTACAGCCAAATATTATTTGTTGATTATCACAATCAAATCCTTCTTCTGCAAATTCACAAGATCCATCGTCATCCGTGGCTTCTGTGCTATAGTTACAAGCTGTTTGATCAGTACAACCTAAAACAGGAGCGTAACCTCCACCACATGCACAACACATTACTGCTGCTTGGAAATCTTCAGTGTCATAAGCACCTGAACAACCAGATGATCCTGGTCCTTCATTTGCATCATACCAATCAGAACACGTGTCTCCGTATGAATCACTTGCGGAGTCATCGTTTTCACATTCTGGCTCTAATTCATTACCATCACAATCAAATCCTTCATCAGCATAATAGCAATCGTCTTCGGCTCCGAAATTACATGCTGTATCATCTTCACAAGTAGGAATAGGTTCAACATAATAAGTTCCGCCATTACATGCACAACACATAACGTTTGAATCAAAGTCGTCATCATTATAATTACCACACCATTCTGGACTAGCATTATATTCAGAACAGCCATCTCCATCCACGTCAGTAGCTCCATTTGAAGTATCTACGCAAACTTCATTACCTTGACAGTCAAATCCTTCAACTGCGTATGAGCATTCTTCCTCTATTCCATAATTGCAAGCTAATGAATCAGTACATGTACTTCCATCATCACAGTAGCTGTTGTTTTCTAACACATATGAACCTGTACAATAATGATATTCTACATAATTAAAGCCCCATTGATATTCAAAATTCCAACTAAATGTACATCCTGTATAACTTTCACAATAAGATTGCATAGCGTCAAGAACATTAGTTCCACTGAAATCCCAATCAGCTGAGTATAATCCAGCAAAGTCATCACAATTACCATAAGTAAAATCTTCTACCCATATTCCATCACATGTTGAATTGCCCTCACAATCTAAACCTAGAGGAGGAAAGTCACAATCTGCAGAATCTCCATAGTTGCATGCAGCAGGATCAGCACAATTACCACAATCTCCACCATCGAATTGAAAATTATCACAATTCAAAAAATAACCGTATGTGCCATCGTCACAGTATCCATCACCGATATATGATATAGCTGTTGCTTCATCACAATCTTCACATATTCCCATACAATCAATAAACTCATTACTTTCCATTTCATCACAGATGCCATCATTGTTTACATCGTTTAAGCAGTTGCCATCACAATCAAAATACTCCTCTTCAAATGTACATTGACCTTCTTCTCCAAAATTACATGCTGTAGCATCAGTACACCATGTAGTTGTTCCATCACAATTACAACCAGAACAGTCCCAGTTGTATGCTTCTTCTAAATTTTCACATGTATCACCATATATAGTTACAGCTGCATCACAATTAGCTGCTCCAAATTGAGTGTAATCAATTTCACAATTAGAAAACAAACATGTTCCATCATCAACACTTGCATCAGAATTAAAGTTGTATGCATTCGGATTTGTACATCCTAATGTGCCAAAAACACAATTACCATTAGAATCTATATCATATCCATCTTCACACAAAGGATTTGAACCCCCACCACAAGCACAACACATATCAGCAGCAATAAAGTCTGCTGTATCATAAGCACCACTACATCCATAAGATCCTAGTCCTTCATTTGCATCATACCATGATGAACACGTGTCTCCATACGAATCTGTAGCTGAATCGTCATTCTGACATGAGTTTTGAGCATTTAAAATATTTAAAAAAGAAAATAATAGAATTATTCTAAAAGATAGTAAATTGTTCATAAAGATTTTTTTAAGGGGTAGTTAGTAAATAAATTATTTAGAATTAAATGTAAAAATATAATTTTTATACAAATTGCAACAATGTTGCATATAAATTAACTATAAAAATCATTTTAATTTTATATAATTCTTTCAAGAAACCAGAATAATCCAACAGCTGCAATTATAATTGATACAGGGATTCTTATTTTTCTATCTTTCCAGTTTTTTCGAAACAACATATTTATTAAAATATAAGCAAGAATCAAAATTGCTAATTGACCAATTTCAACACCTATGTTAAAAGCTAATAATAGTGATATGAAATTATCTTTTGGCAATCCATAGTAACTTAATACTGAGGCAAAACCTAAGCCGTGAAGTAATCCAAAAAGAAATACAATTATTGCTCTCCATTTTTTAGGTTCTTTAAAAATACAATTCTCCACTCCAATCCAAACAATAGATAATGCAATTAATGGTTCTGTGATAGATCCAGATAATTGAAAAATTCCTATTGCTGCCAAAAATAATGTAATACTATGAGCAATTGTGAATGATGTAACTTGTATTAATAATGACTTAAATTTTAAACATGAAAAAAATAGTCCTAAAACAAAAAGAATATGATCTAATCCTTTTGGAATAATATGCTCAAAGCCTGCTTTTGTAAATATTGAGAATTTTTTAATAAATGACATTGATGAAATTCGACGAATTCTAAGTCTTTTTAATGCTGCCTCATATTCTTTTGCTATTATTTCGTTTTCAAAAGAAATTTGACCTTGTTCAATCTCTGCTATTATAAAGTTCTCAGGACTATGAGCATCACTTTCTAAACAAAAAAACAAAAAGAAATTCAAAGAAAATATTTTAATAAGTCTCATAAGCTGTAGAAACATATTTAAAATATAAATTGATTTTTTATCTTATTAAATTTTGATAAAATGAATTTACTTAATCTAGACCTCTAACTTTTAATAACGGTTCAATAAGTGGTTTTCGACCTCTAAACTGCGTATATAGATCCATTGCTTCTTCAGTCGATCCCTTTTCATATACATGTTTTCTCAATTTTGATGCTAAATTTGGATCAAATACGTCTCCTGTTTCTTTAAAGGCTTCGAAACCGTCAGAGTCAAGCACTGCTGAATGAACATAACTATAATATCCTGATGAGTATCCTCCAGAAAATATATGAGCAAAGTAGGTGCTTCTATATCTTGGAGCAATTTCACTTATTAGACCATATTTCTTCATCGATTTTTTTTCAAAATCATTTGCATCTTTTATTTCTTCTAAATGAGATATAGTGTGCCAATCCATATCTAATAAAGATGCAGCTAGATATTCAGTATTTATAAAACCTTGATTAAACTTAGAAGCATTTAATATTTTGTCAATTAAGTTATTTGGAATTGTTTCACCAGTCTCAAAGTGAGTTGCAAAAGATTTGAGAATTTCAGGTTCACTCGCCCAATGCTCAAGTATTTGTGCAGGGAACTCTGTAAAATCTCTGGGACCTGAAGTGCCTGCCATACTTGGGTATGTAACATTTGTTAAAATACCATGCATTGCGTGACCAAATTCATGAAATAATGTAATTAAGTTATCAAAGCTTATTAAAGATGGATTGTCACCAACAGGTGCTGGAAAATTACAAACATTTACAACTATTGGACGCTCTCTGCCATCTAAATTAGATTGACCTTTAAAACTACTCATCCACGCACCACCACGTTTATTGGATCTAGTAAAGTAGTCACCAATAAAAATACCAAGATGACTACCATCTTTATCATTTACTTTCCATATTCTTGCATCAGGATGATATAAATCAATATCAAATATTTCAGTAAATGTGATACCCCATAATTTGTTAGTTGTATTAAATACACCCTTGAGTGCATTATCTAGTGATAAATATGGTTTGATTGCTGATTCATCAAGGTCATATTTTGCTTTACGTACTTTTTCTGAATATTGCCACCAGTCCCAAGCAGCAATTTGAAAATCATGTCCCTCTGAATCAACAACTCTTTGCATATCTTTAACTTCTAATTTTGCTCTATTAATCGAGGGCTTCCATAATTGGATTAATAAATCATAAACTTCTTCTGGACTTTTAAGCATTCTTTCTTCTAGTATAAAATGTGCATGAGTTTCATATCCCATTAAGCTAGCTCTTTCGGATCTTAGTTTAGCAATTTGAGCTACAATTTTTTTATTATCATTTTCATTATTGTTATCACCACGCATTATATAAGATTTATATAATTTTTCTCTTAAATCACGACGGGATGATTCAGTTAGAAATGGGTACATACTTGTTCTGTGAGGGGTAAAAACATATTTGTCTTTGTATTTTTCTTTTTCTTCACTTGTTTCAGCTTGATTCATTTTGTTATCTGATGCTTCTTTTGCTGCTGCAATTACATCCTTTGATAGTCCTTCTAAATCACTTGCACTTAAAATTAGCTCATATCCATTGGTTTCAGCTAAAAGATTTTGGCCAAATGCAGTTGTGAGTTCGGATATTTGAGAATTAATATCAGTAATTTTCTTTTTTTCCTCTTCATTTAATAATGCTCCACTACGTACAAATTGTTTTCTAGTATCTTCTAAAAGCTTTTTTTGTTCTGGAGATAATTTTAGTTTTTCTTTTTGTTGCCATATTTTTTCAACACGTAAAAAAAGACTTTTATTTAGTGCAATTTTATCATAGTGAGATGATAACATAGGACTTAATTCTCGCTGTAATTCTTGAAGTTTTGGATTAGTGTTAGATCCTGTTAAGTTAAAAAAAACACGTTGAACTTTAGTCAGTAGTTGTCCAGTTCTTTCAAGTTCTTCAATTGTGTTTTCAAATGTTGGCAATTGAGTGTTATTAATAATTTCATCTATTTCTTTTAAGTTTTCTTCCATACCCTTTTGAAATGCAACCATATAATGATCATCTTTGATCAAGTTAAAAGGAGGAATTCCATAAGGAGTGTTCCATTCTTGAAAAAATGGATTTTTTTGAGGGTCTAGAATAGATTGTTTTTTGTTTTCTTGACAAGAAATAATAATTAATGATATTAAAATAATAAGAGTCTTTTTCATTTTTTTTGTTAATTAAATTAATGCTCAAAGATAGGTTTTTTTGTAGTTTTGGTACAATAATTCACCAAATATCAATATATATATATGAGAGTTTTATTTTTTTTTCTAGTAATTCAAGTATTTGCTTTTTCACAAATATCCAATCAAAATATCGTTCTACATATCAACAATTGGGATACGGATGTAGTTATAAATGAAATTATGGCTTCAAATGATAATTATATTGCTGATGAATTTGGAGAATATGATGATTGGATTGAAATTTATAATAAAGGCAGTCAAGCAATTGATCTTAGTAATTATCATTTGTCGGATGATGTAGATAATTTAGGTAAGTATTCCTTTCCTAATATTATTCTTGGACCTAACGAATACTTTATTGTTTGGGCTGATGATGATGAAGAGGATCAAGGAGATTATAATCATGCTACGTTTAAATTGTCTGCATCAGGTGAAGAAGTATATCTTTCTGATGAAAATTTTAATATTTTAGATGGTTTTACATTTGGAGCTCAGGATGTTGATATGGGTTATGCGAGAGTTCCCAATGGTATAGGTAATTTTGTTATACAAAATCCTACATTTTCAGCTAATAATGATCAATTATCTACTCAATTAGAATTTAAAAAAAATCAAAAAATTCAAAAAATAGTTGATGTTTTAGGACGTCATTCAAATCAGTCATCAAGCAAAATTTTGTTATATATATATGCTAATGGTACTATTGAGAAAAAAATAATTATAGAATAATTTTGTTTAAGAAAATTGTTGTTTTTACAGGTGCGGGAATTAGTGCAGAAAGTGGTTTGGGAACTTTTCGCGATGTAGGAGGTTTGTGGAAAAAATATAATATTGAAGATGTAGCTACTCCAGAAGCCTTTAATAAAAACCCGTCCCTTGTTTTAGATTTTTACAATCAAAGAAGAAAACAATTATTAAAATCTAAACCTAATGTTGCACATTTATCTCTTGCTAAGCTGCAAAAAAAATTTAATTTAGTTGTAATTACACAAAATATTGACAATTTACATGAGAGAAGTGGTGTTAAGAACATTATTCATTTACATGGAAAATTAACTGAGTCTAGAAGTACATTAGATAATAAAATCTACCCAATAAATAATTCAGAATTAAATTTAGGAGATCTATGTAGTAAGGGTGGTCAATTACGTCCTAATGTTGTTTGGTTTGGTGAAGATGTGCCTAATATGAATAATGCAATTGATGAAGTCAAATCAGCTTCTATTTTTATTATTATAGGAACTTCTTTAAATGTTTACCCAGCTGCTAACCTTATTAATTATTGTTTAAAATCTCAAAGAATTATTTTGATTGATCCTAATCCCACTAGGATTAATGGTGTAGAAATATTTGCTAAAAAAGCTACTGAATTTGTTCCAAAATTAGTTGATGATTTATTATCATCAAATAATTAAAATGATAAAATTTATTTACATTTATTTTAAATTTAAATAATGAAAAAAATACTGATATTTTTATTGTTTCCTTTATGTGTTAACTCTCAAAACTGGAATTTTATTAATTACTATGATGGTGATGGAAGACATCATCCTATTACCTTCTCAAATGATAGATATGGATTTGTTTTGTGTGGTCAAAATGGCGAGGGTAATTATTTAAATGACTTTTTTAAATTTGATTCACAAGATGAATCATGGATTCAATTATCTGATTTTCCTGGCGGACCAAGAGGATATGCCTATGGTATATCAGATAGTACGTATGCTTATGTAGGTTTCGGTAGTAATAATAATGACTATCCTAATGATTGGTGGAAATACGACATGATTAATGATAATTGGGAAGAGTTGTCACCTTTTCCTTATTTAGGAAGACATCACCCAGCAATGATTTTAACAAATAATAAAATTTTTGTTGGTATGGGAAGTATAGACGGACAAAATTTAGGAGATTGGTGGGAGTTCGATATAGAATCAAATATTTGGACACAAAAAACAGATTTTCCATTTGGAGACCGTCACCATCCTTTTTATTTTTCTATTAACAATGTTCCTTATGTAGGTTTTGGTCATGGAAATTCAATTAATAATAATATCAACATCTATAATGACTTTTATAAATATGATATTGATATTGAACAATGGATAAAATTAAGTGATTTTCCATCGGAAGCAAGAGTTGCAGGAACTCAATTTAGTTTTAATGATAAAGGTTATGTTTTGAGTGGTGATGGTGATGATCATGGACCACTTGACTCTGGAGAATTATGGGAATATAATCCGGAAATAGATGAATGGACACAATTGCAATCTCATCCTGGTGGTGCTAGGTGGGCACCGGGATCTTTTACAATAGGTTGTCAAGTTTTTTTGACTTCAGGATTTGAAGCTGAAACTGGTATCTATCATAATGATTTACAATCTCTTAAATTAAGTGATGAGTGTGGTTGTACTCAGGAAGATGCTTTCAATTATAATAGTGATTTTTTAATTAATGATAATTCCTGTTGTTATGTGTCTGGTTGCACAGACAGTAATTCAATTAATTATAATGAACTTGCTTGTTATGATGATGATAGTTGCATTCCTATATATTTAGGATGTGATGATATGTCTGCTTCAAATTATGATTCATTGGCTAATACTTCTATTTCCTTTGCAGGGCCTAATTTTATCGATTTAGGTCAAGGAGGTTATCATTATAATGATATGTGGGATATGGTTTTTAATTGTTATGAGAATGTTAAAATCAAATCTATTGATGTCTATGCAGAAACTTCTTTTTCAAGTCAAATTGAAATTCTAGATATTAACAATGATCAAATTTTTTCATCTGATGTCTCTTTGCAAGAGGGATTAAATCAAATTGAAATCAACTATTTAATTTTAGAAGGAAATGAATATAAAATTGGAATAAATGGCGAAAATCAAGGATTATATCGCAATAATAATATTGAAGAAAATACTTTCCCAATAAATCTTTTAAATGTAATAGATATTACATCTAATACAACAGATAGTCCACAAGATTACTTTTATTATTTCTATAATTGGCAATTAGAAATAGAATGTAATTTTTTAGGTTGTACTGATATTTTAGCATGTAATTATGATATTAATGCAACTAATAATGATGGTTCATGTGAATATGCAATAGAATATTATGATTGTAATGGTACTTGTTTAAGCGATCAAGACTTAGATAGTGTATGTGATGAGTTAGAAATATTAGGTTGTGATGATTCATTAGCAAATAATTATAATCCAGATGCCACAGATAATGATGGTAGTTGTATTTATCTAGTTTATGGTTGTACTGATATTTTAGCATGTAATTATGATATTAATGCAACTAATAATGATGATTCATGTGAATATGCAATAGAATATTATGATTGTAATGGTTTTTGTTTAAATGATCAGGATTTTGATGGAATATGTGATCAATTTGATAATTGTCCTGAGGATTACAATCCAAATCAGGATGATTATGATACAAATAATATAGGTGATGCCTGTGATAGTATATATTTACTAGAATTAGATATAAATAAAAATGTAGTTATGGTTGTTGATTATCTTGGAAGACCAATGCCATTTAAATCTATTAAAAAACCTATTTTTTACATTTATCGTGATGGAAGTGTGAAAAAAAATATTTTTTTCAAATAAACTATTTTGTAGCTGTATATAGTGATACAATGCCAAAATTTAATTCTGTTTTTTTACAGTTTTTAAAACCTATTTTTTTTAGATTTTTCATTAAATTATTTGATGAATCAAATTCATTCACAGATTCTATAAAATATTTATATGCATGATTTTCTCTAGAAATAAATTTACCTAACAATGGTAATATATAGTTAAAGTATAAATTATAAATATGATTGATTGGAAAAGAAGTAGGTTTTGATGGTTCAATAATGACTAATACACCTTTTTTTTCTAATACTCTGTACATTTCCTTTAATCCCAAATTAATGTCTTCAAAATTTCTTACTCCAAAACCAGCAGTAATTGCTTGAAATGAATTTTCTTTGTATGGAATTTTTTCAGCATCAGCTAATTTTAGTGATACTCTGTTAAATAGTTTTTTTTTCTTTATTTTTTGTGATGCTTTTTCTAACATTTTTTCAGAAATATCAATTCCAATTATATTGGCATTTGTTTTTTCTGCTGCTAGAATTGCTAAATCAGCTGTTCCTGTAGCGACATCTAATATTTTTAAAGGATTATTTTTTATATTTTGAATTGCTTTTTTTCGCCATACCTTATCCATTCCTAAAGATAGTATCAAATTAAGAAAATCATATGTTTCAGAAATACTATCAAACATGTAACTTATTTGTTTTTTTTTACTCTCCTTATTATTATATGGTTTGATTATTTTCATTTTTATAAAAAATAGTATTTAAATTTTTCTCATTCTTAAGTTTGTAGGAGTAATTTCAAGATATTCATCTTCTTTTATATATTCCATTGATTCTTCTAGAGAAAACTCTGTTTTTGGTGTTATCTTCATGGCTTCATCAGAGCCAGATTTTCTCATATTTGTTAATTGTTTTCCTTTAATTAAATTAACTTCTAAGTCATTGTCTCTATTATGTTCTCCTATAACTTGACCTTTGTAAATTATTTGTGATGAACTGACAAAAAACCTACCTCTGTCTTGTAATCTGTTTAATGCAAAACTAGTTGCAGGTCCTTGTTCACTTGAAATTAAAGAGCCCTTAGTTCTATTTTCAATATTACCAATATTTTTTTTAAACTCTTTAAATCTATGAGTCATAATAGCTGTGCCAGCAGAAACAGTTAAAATAAGATTTCTTAGGCCGATTAATCCACGTGATGGAATATTAAATTCTAAATGCTGTAAATCTCCTTTTGGTTCCATAATTAATAATTCTCCTTTTCTTTTAGTTGCAAGTTCCACACATTTTCCTGAAAATTTTTCTGGAACATCAATAACTAAAGTTTCAAATGGTTCATGTTTTTCTCCGTCAATTTCTTTTTCAATTACTTGTGGTTTTCCAACTTGAAGTTCATAGCCTTCTCTCCTCATTGTTTCAATTAAAATAGATAAATGAAGGACACCTCTTCCAAAAACATTAAATTTGTCTTCAGATTCTGTTTCCTCAACTCGTAAAGCTAGATTTTTTTCTGTTTCTTTAAATAATCTTTCTCTAAGGTGTCTAGATGTTACATATTTACCTTCCTTTCCAAAAAATGGGGAGTTGTTAATTGTGAATAACATACTCATAGTTGGTTCATCAATTTTAATTCTGGGTAGAGGTGTTGGTTCTTCTAAGCTTGAGATAGTATCACCAATTTCAAAATCATCAATACCTACAATTGCACATATATCTCCAGATATTACTTCATTTATTGCTTTTTTTCCTAAGTTTTCAAATTCAAATAGTTCTTTAATTCGTATTTTTTTATTTTTATTTGTTTGGCATAAAAAATACTCTTCCCCT
>CEUK01129944.1_pt1 | contig 10336 bp, 10 predicted proteins | sample 356451 | NCBI WGS metagenome assembly CEUK01 (sample SAMEA2622843, study PRJEB7988) | marine metagenome | isolation source: saline water (ENVO:00002010), including
ATGATAATGTTCCTTAGCCCAAGAAAAACACCTTTAATTAAAAAAGAGACTAATAATGATAATTAATATGAATTATAAAATGCTATTTCCTGATATTTATGCCGGATGCTAAACTGGCACTGTTGTAAATCCTAGAAAAGTAAATTTTCATTTGAGCGTGAGATTCCATATCCAACAAGACAGTGACATTCCGGCTTCTACACAGCTTTATAATCAGATTTGCTTTGCAATTGCCTCAAGGCATTACCCTCCTGGGCATCGTCTTCCAAGCACAAGGCAATTAGCGATGCAAACAGGTCTTCATAGAAACACAATAAGTAAAGTTTATAGGCAACTCGAAACAGATGGAGTTGTTGAAGCCATTGCTGGATCAGGAATTTACGTCAGAGACCAATTAAAGAAAAAAGGAAGTAATGACTCAATTTATACAAAAAAAATTGATAAAGATCCACAAGAGGAAGCTAAAAAAGCCATCGATCAATTAGTTAAACTTGGTTGCAGCTTACAAGAAGCTAGAAAATTATTGACAAGTGAAGTTGATTGGAGGATAAAGTGTGGCGCAAGAGTTTTAGTTAGTACTCCAAGAGAAGATATTGGAGCCTCCATGTTGATTGCCGAAGATTTATCACCTAAGATTGATGTTCCTGTGGAAGTTGTTCCTATGGAAGAACTAGAAAAAGTTTTATGTAATTCAAATAACGGAACATTAGTAACTAGCAGATATTTTTTACAGCCTTTAGAAAAACTTGCAAAAAAATATGGAATAAGAGCTATTGCAGTTGATCTCAGCGATTTTCAGAGGGAATTAACTATGCTTAAAGAATTAAAACCTGGTAGTTGCGTTGGCATCGTAAGTATAAGTCCTGGGCTTCTACGAGCAGCTGAAGTAATCTTACATAGCATAAGAGGCAATGATATACTTTTAATGACAGCTAATCCAGAAAATAGTAGTAGGCTATTAGCATTGTTAAGAGCAGCTAATCATGTTTTATGTGATGGTCCCAGTTTAACAGTAGTAGAAAGCACACTGACAAAAAATCGTTCACAGCTCATGAGAATGCCCTCCATACATTGCGCCGCTAATTATTTGAGTAAAGAGACTATCAACCAGCTCAAAAAAGAAATTGGTATATCAAAATAAATGATTATGATCAAAACAATCAAATCAGATATAGAAATAATAAAAGAGAGAGATCCTGCTGCGAGAGGAATTATTGAAATTTTTCTTTGCTATCCAGGTTTTCAAGCAATATTCATCCATAGATTTACTCATAAATTATGGCAGTATAAATTACCCTTAATCCCTAGAATTATGAGTCAAATTAATAGAACATTAACTGGCATTGAAATTCATCCAGGTGCAAAAATCGGGAAAAAAGTTTTTATAGATCATGGGATGGGAGTTGTGATTGGAGAAACAGCAGAAATCGGAAATAATTGTCTTCTCTATCAAGGGGTAACATTAGGAGGGACTGGCAAAAGTCATGGCAAAAGGCATCCTACATTAAAAGAAAATGTAGTAGTTGGTGCAGGTGCTAAAGTTCTTGGTTCAATCACAGTTGGTGCCAATACAAGAATTGGGGCGGGTTCTGTAGTTGTAAGAAGTGTAAAAGGGAATAGTACCGTCGTTGGGATCCCTGGAAGAGTTGTGCATCAAAGTGGAGTAAAGATCAACCCTCTTGCCCACTCAGCATTACCTGATGCTGAAGCAAATGTTATTAGAAATCTAATGGATAGAATAGATCAACTTGAGACTCAACTAAATCAATTACAGAAAGCCTTTCAACATCTGATAGATGATGAAACAGTAGACATATCAAAATCAGGAGAAGCTCAAAATCTTAAAGACAAAGAAATTATAGAGTTTTTAGGTGATGATAAACTATAGCTTATTTTCCCTCTTCTTTTTCAATCTTGGGCTGAAACATAAACATCGAATATATTACATTTCTTCTCATATTAGTCATCATTTCTAGAAACATATCATAACCCTCATTTTTATATTCAATCAAAGGATCTTTTTGACCATATCCTCTTAAACCGACAGATTCACGCAAAGAATCCATTGCTTGTAAATGTTCCCTCCATAAGTTATCAATTTGTTGAAGTATAAAAAAACGTTCAGCTTCTCTCATCAGACCTGTTCGATAGTTTTCTATTTGAGATTCTTTTAAATCATATGCAGTTCTTAATTGTTCCTGAAGATAAAGCTTAAGATCTTGAAGAGACAGTGAGTGAACATCTTTTGGTTGTAGATCTTTTAATAAATACACAAATTCTTTAACCTTTAAAACTAAATTCTCGATATCCCATTCTTCTGGGGGTAAATCTTGATTTACATAGGCCTCTACAATTTCTTCCATTGTCGTTTCACCATATCCAATAACTTGTTTTTTCAAGTCAATACCTCTTAAAACTCTTAATCTTTCTGTATAAACAGCTTTCCTTTGATTGTTCATCACTTCATCATATTCAAATACTTGTTTCCTAATATCGTAATAGTAAGTTTCTACTTTCTTTTGCGCACTTTCTAGCGATCTCGTAAGCATCCCAGACTCAATAGGCATATCTTCATCAACTCTGAATGCATTCATTAAATTAGCTACTCTTTCACCGCCAAATATTCTTAATAAATTATCTTCCAAAGACAAAAAGAATCTTGTACTTCCTAAATCTCCTTGCCTACCGGCTCTTCCCCTTAATTGATTATCAACTCTTCTAGATTCATGTCTTTCTGTACCAATTACATGTAATCCTCCTGCAACTCTTACATTTTCTTCTTCTTGAGAAAGAACTTTTTCATATTCATTTTTAATATCAGATAATATTTTTCTTAATGATTGTATCTGCTTATCATCTGTTGGAGCCTTCTCTGATGCAGTTGCTATTTTATCTTCTAAATCAATAAGACTCATATTTCTATCTCCCCAAACTTCAACGAGCTCTTTAGCTAATAAGTTGATTCTAGACTCAATATTCTCACCTAATTTACAAGGGAAGAGGCTTCTAAAACTATTAATGTGATTATTACTACTATTCTTTTTCTTATTTTTAGTATTTTCTGAAAAACCAGATTTAGACTTTGAATTCCTTTGCTGAGGTATAGGAGGCTTATGCTCATTATCAGGCCTTACTAAGAGAGGCATTAAAGTTTCTTTCAATTTTAGTCTTGCCATATAATCGCTATTTCCACCAAGAATAATATCCGTACCTCTTCCAGCCATATTGGTTGCGATAGTAACAGCCCCTGATCTACCTGCTTGGGCAACTATTTCTGCCTCACGCTCAACATTCTCAGGTTTAGCGTTTAATAAATTATGAGGAATTGCTTGCTCATTAAGCAATGTACTCAGTAACTCACTTTTTTCAACACTTGTGGTCCCAACCAATACTGGTCTACCCTTTCTATGGATATCTGCGGTTTCATTAGCGACTGCCCTCCATTTTCCAAGTTCTGTTTTAAAAACTTGATCGGGCCAATCCTGCCTTTTTCTTATCATATTTGTTGGGACAACAGTAGATTGTAATTTATATGTTTTTTCAAATTCGACTTCTTCAGTTTTTGCAGTACCAGTCATGCCAGCTAATCCTGGATAAAGCAGAAAAAAGTTTTGATAAGTAATTGAGGCTAATGTTTGTGTCTCAGGTTGAATAGGCAATCCCTCCTTTGCTTCAATGGCCTGATGCTGTCCATCACTCCATCTCCTGCCAGGCATTACCCTTCCAGTAAACTCATCAACAATCACTGCCTCTCCCTTTTTTAATATATAATTCACATCCTTTATAAATAACTCTTTAGCCTTTAATGCGTTTGTGATGTAATGCGCCCATGGATCCTTAGGGTTATATAAATCATTAACTTTTAAGTATTCTTCACATTTTGCAAATCCTTGATCTGTCAGAATGCAACTTCTTTGTTTTTCATCAACTTCATAATCACCTTCAGGATCAATACCATCTTTACTGATTTCCTTTGCCTTTTCTAAAGATAACGATAATTCTGCAGCTTTTTGATATTTTTCCTGAGGGCGCTCAATTTGTCCTGAGATAATTAAAGGAGTCCTTGCCTCATCAATCAATATCGAATCAACTTCATCAATAACACAATAATTAAATTGCCTCTGAACAACTTCTTCTATATCAGTTGCCATATTATCTCTTAAATAATCGAATCCCAATTCTGAGTTCGTAGCATATGTTATGTCACATGCATAATTTTTTTTTCTTTGAGCTGGGCTCATATCTTGTTGAATTAATCCAACACTTAAGCCAAGGAATTTATGAACTTGACCCATCCATTCTGCATCTCGTCTTGCTAGATAATCATTCACAGTGACGACATGAACACCTCGACCAGAGAGTGCATTTAAATAACACGGCAGTGTAGCAACTAGAGTTTTCCCCTCTCCTGTCTTCATTTCAGCAATTTGACATTCATGTAAAACCATCCCTCCAATTAATTGCACATCAAAATGTCTCATCCCAAGAACTCTCTTACTTGCTTCCCTAACAATTGCAAATGCCTTTGACAATAAATCATTCATTAGATCTTTTTGTTTCAGAATATTTGTCTCTGCAGTAATAGTTGATTTTAAATTAATAGTCTCAGATCTTAATTGTTCATCAGTTAATTTTGAAACTTCAGCCTCCAAAAGATTGATTTCCTCAACTATTGGCTGATATCGCTTTAACTTTCGTGTATTTGGATCTCCCAGCAAAAGTTTTAGCATAATTGTCTTTCCCTTAAAAAAATCTCCACTAACATATTATAATTTAGTAAATCAAAACTAGTTCGCAAAGAAAAAAATAATTTTTGTCAATCAAAATCAACTAAAATAATATCGTGTTCAGAATAATGTTTTAATGAATAAAATAATCCTAATCAAACACACAAAAGGAGCACCAGGATTAAGATTATTTGGCTTAGGACCTAATTTAATGCCTTGCGGAGGATTAGATCAACTTAAAAACCTTTTTAATAAAAATACTAGCTGGGCAAAGAAAAGAAATATTAATGATATCAAAACCTGTTTGGCTTATAGTGATGCAATTGTAAGCATTTGGGTTGGAAAAAAAATTGTTGGCTTTGGAAGAGCTCTTAGTGACGGTATTTATAGAGCAGTGCTCTGGGACATTGTTATTGACGCGAATCATCAAGGGAAAGGATTTGGGAAAAGAATTGTAAATACTCTTCTAGGATCAAAAAATTTAAAAAATACAAAAAAAGTTTATCTAATGACATCAAATAAAAAAGATTTTTATTATCAACTAGCTTTCAGTGAAGTTACATCCCAAAAGCTCTTATTAAAACAAATATCTAACTTTTAAAGAGTAAATATTTTGAACCTAGATAGTTACTACATGCGGCAATAATTGCACCAATAAACCAAGCAATTTTATAATTCTCAATTAAAAGATCTACACAATATACAACTATTGTCATTTCAAGACCTCCAACTATATAGATTAGGCAAAAAACAACTAAAGCTTTATCTATTCTAATTTTTCTGGAATTTATAAAAACCCAATTTCTTGCGAATAAAAATGAATTAGACATTCCTGCTACGTAACCTAAAAAAGATGCAATATTAATTCTTGAAGTAAAAATATAAATTAGCGAATAAGTGCCAAAACTTATCACTGCAGATGTTAAACCAACCAAAATAAATTTTATAATTTGTAATTTATTTTTTTTTAAATACTTTTTCAAAACTGTAGTTAATGAAGATTAATCAACAAACTTACTATAAATCCATCTCACAAATTGTCCAAGTAAAGGAACAGGGCCGAAAGTGGGACCACAAAAATCAAAGTAATCTCTATGATTTATAATTTTTCCACTATCTCCAAAAATTAACCTTGTAGTACCAGGATAAATAAATTCCTTACCCATTATCTTTAAACCCATAGTCCACTCTATAAATCCTACATTTTCAGAAATTAAAATTTGATGTGTTTTTAAAAATACATCATCGCATTTTTTTACCAATTTTTCCTGCGCTTCTATATAAGAAATTAATCCAATTTTTTCTTGTGTAGGATCTTTGAAAATAACATCTTGATCATAAAATTGTTCCCAAACATCTTTAGTTGGCGCAGCAATTCCGTATGGTTTATTAAAAAGATCTTCTAATTGCGTTTTAGTGAAAATTTTTGACATTCAGGAAAAGAAATTTAACACATTTTAGAAAATATTTAAGCTATTTGATTTACATAAATATAGATAAAAAAAAGATCTTATAATTTCCTTATCAAAATTTTTTTGTTTTTCTCAGACATTTATTATGTATTAACCATTAGGGTGCTCCATACCAAATAAATTTCTTAATCTATATTGTGCCCTCTCGATTATTGTGAACTTTGTTTTTTGTGGAACAAATCCTAACTTGGTGCCTGACTCATACGGATAATGATTGATTTCTAGGAAATTTGCAATACAGTTTTTATATCTAGAGTTCTTTAGCTCTACAGATAGCTGAAGAAATTGTTGAATAAGATCTTTATCTAAAAAAGGATACCTTCCCTCTATACCAAATAATCCTGCTACCATTTCATCTTTTGTTAGATAACTTTTTTGACTATCTCCATAAAATTTACGCCATGGGAAAAATCCTTCTAATTTATCAGGGAATAATCCTCCAAACTCTGAATGGGGATAATATTTAATGCCCCCATGCCCATAATCAGAGAATATTTCATCTGCACCCGTTCCAGAAAGTACAGCATTATATCCTCTTGATTTCATTTCCTTACAAATTAAAAACATCCCAACGGAGCCGGAATCCTCGTGTAATTTTTTTGGCTTTGTATATTTTTTTTCATCATCTTTATGAAAGTAACTTATAATTCCAAGTTCTTTTTTTAAAAGATTAGAAGTTTTTCGATACTCTTTCCAAGAACAACTTTTCAAATTAATATGTTCTACACAACTCTCTTGCCTATTGATTAGGATTCTTTTTTTTAAAATTCTTGAATTTTCGCTATCGCCAATCGTAATTGTTGTGTATGGAATTTTCAAATAATTCAATGCGGCGCATATCGCACCTGAATCATATCCAGAGGATAATGGGACAAAAAATTTAGTATCAAAAAAAGTTGCTCTCTTTTTGATACTCGCAAGAAATGATTCATTCCATTGATCAAAATTATTAATATTCTGTTCTAAATTCAGATTATAAATCTCCTTATAAAAGAAATTAGGCTTTTTTAAATTTGAAAAATCAATTGTTATTTCTTTATTAGAATTGATATTTTGTATAGAATCAAAACCCAAATTTTCAAGTACTGAACTATAAGTTGCAATACACAACTGATTATCTTTATGTGCATAAAATAAAGGTTTTGTACCAATTAAATCAACAAATAAATTTATTATTTTATTTTTTAAATCTATAGAACTTATTACAAATTCACCCAATCCTTTTTTCAGAAAAGAAGATAAATTATTTCTCTGAAATTCTTTAAATAATAAAAGGGAATCAGGTATATCTTTCTCAGAAGGATGATAAATCTCACCATTAAAAAGTAATATTTTTCCAGATTCATCAATTAGAGGTTGTTTGATACCAAAACCAGAAATATCTAATAAATTATGAACTGAAGCAATATGAAATTTTTCATACTTGGTAAAAAAAGTATTAGTCTTATCAGGTCCCCGACTTTTAATTAACTGATTAGCATTTAAGAAACTTTCTTTATTAATTTCATCTAATGAAATTAAAAAAATAAAACTGCACATTTTTCCAAGTTAATGTAATGGTTACTTTCTGAAATTACTTTTTAGGTAATTTAGAAGTGCGGGTAAGATATTATTAACAGTTTTTTTCAAACCCCACTTTGGAGGATACAAAAGTTTTTTCATAGTTTCTTTTGGTAGAGCATACGAATTATCAAATGTAATAATATTATCAATTAATTCATAAAGGAGAGAATATTTTGGAGGAGGACAATTAGTTGGTATAGAAGCCATTGTAAGACATTCATTCCAGATATGAACACATAATGCACTATCTATTTTATTTCTTGCATATTCACAAAGATCTGGATCATAAAGAAAATTAGTTTCAGAATAATGGATAGGATAAAAAACACTTTGATGGTTAGTAGCGACATTATCAGGAAACTTATTTAAATAATTATTCAAAAAAGCAGGGCCAAAGTCTCCAAAATCATGTATATAATTCTTTTTTTCAACATATTCAAATAATTCATTTACATAATGATTGATAACACTCTTAGAACTACCGGCAAGAACTGCTCCATTTACGGATTTAGTATCTTGCATACCTACAATTAATTTCCCATCTGAATATTGAATTAATTTTTGGAAAGACTCAAAATTTGACAAACAAAAAATATCAGTATCAAAATACCAAGAGCCAGGATGAGCCTGAATTAATTTAGCTCGGAATAAATTTGAAAAAGCAGAGTAGCAGGGTTTATTTCTAGATTTTCTTTGTTTAAATTTATATAAAATTTGAATGGGTAAAATTTCATCTGACTGTCTTGACTCTACATCTTTTCCAAAAAATTTTTTATTGATTTCTGGTTCAGGTGAATAAAGAATAGTCTCAAATCCATTCTTCGGAAATGATTTGATACAGTTAATGTACAAATTTTGAATTTCCCCACCAGCCCAAAAAAATAATGCCTTCATTAAAAATATTAATAAAAATCATTTTAACTTAAAACAACAAATTATTGAAAGTTATTTTCATATAGATCTATTGATAAATAGTTGCGGTAGATAGTTATACATTTGAATTTAATTAGTAATTAATTCATACTTTCATAAAACTCTTTATACCAACTTACAAAATTCTTGATGCCCTCTTGTAAACTTGTAGAAGGTTCAAAATTAATTAATTTTTTCATCAAACTAATATCCGCATAGGTTTTTTCTACTTCCCCTAATTGTATTTTCTCAAATGATTTTTTAGCTTCAACACCTAATTCTTTCTCAAGGATCTCAATAAATCTCAAGAGATCAACTGGCTTATTATTTCCAACATTAATAACCCTATGTGGTGCAGTAAATTTTTCAATACCGTCAATCTCATCTTTAATAATTTTTTCACCCAATGGAGGTTTTTTTAATAACCTGATTACTGCTTCAACAACATCATCTATATAAGTAAAATCCCTAGACATTTTGCCATGATTAAATATCCTTATTGATTCTGAGTTTAGAATTGCTTTGGTAAAAATCATCAAAGCCATATCTGGCCTTCCCCATGGTCCATAAACGGTAAAAAATCTTATTCCAGTACATGATATTTTATACAAATGACTATAAGAGTAAGCCATCAATTCATTAGCTTTTTTTGTTGCAGCATAGAGACTTACTGGTGAATCAACAAAATCCTCCTCTGAAAAAGGAATTTTTTCGTTCCCACCATATATTGAGCTACTACTTGCATACAAAAGATGTTCAACCTCAAATCTCCTACAACTCTCAAGGATATTACCAAATCCAACTAAGTTTGAGCTTATGTATGATTTTGGATTTTTTAGGGAGTATCTTACACCAGCTTGTGCAGCAAGGTGTATTATTATTTTTGGTCTATGTTGATTAAATATTGTATTTATAGCTTCATCATCTTCTAAATTACATTTTATAAAAATAAATTTTCCTTGATTATTTTTTTGTAGTACTTCTATTTCCCTAAGCCTTGCCTTCTTTAGACTTACATCATAGTAATCATTTAGATTATCAATTCCAATTACGAATTGATTCTCAATAATTAATCTTTTACATATATGAAAACCAATAAATCCAGCAACTCCAGTAATTAATATTTTTGATGACATAAGATAAAATTACTGAATTTAAACTATATACTAACTCTATGAAAAGCTTAAATTACAAAATATATAAATCCAAAAATTATTTATAATAAAATAATTTTGCAATCAGAAGAAAAATGAGCAGGCATATAAAAATTCATCTCAAGATGAAATCATTAGTAAATCAAAAAATCAATCAAAAGATAGTAATTATAATTATTGAAAACTTCCTAGCAATCTTCAAAAAAACAAGAGATTAATATGGATTTGATGCATAGAATTAAAAATTTTAACTCTTTTTATCCCAACCAAACATTTTCGCCATTTTTCCGGTTCTAGCAAAATAATAGATTAGAAAACAAAAAATTATATAAGCCAACAAATTAGGAAAAAAACCTCCAATAATTTCAGCTGATATCTTTTCCATGAAATAAAAAAACTCTTAGAGTTGTTAAATTGTCCAGAATATATCAAATATATCATTAGGTATTGCTAAAAAATTTTTATAGTAGATAGTTAGGTAAAGTATCTATATAATTTCATTTAGATA
>CEUK01182396.1_pt1 | contig 10332 bp, 9 predicted proteins | sample 356451 | NCBI WGS metagenome assembly CEUK01 (sample SAMEA2622843, study PRJEB7988) | marine metagenome | isolation source: saline water (ENVO:00002010), including
TTTAGAAATGATATTGTTATACGTGGTGGTGCGCCTAACGAGAATCGTTTTTTTATCGACGGTGTAGAAATTCCTAATATCAATCACTTTGCAACACAAGGTTCTTCAGGAGGACCTGTTGGGATTTTAAACGTTAATTTCATTAGAGAGGTGGACTTTTATTCAGGTGCTTTTCCTGCCAACAGGGGCAATGCCTTAAGTTCGGTAATGGAGCTCAAACAAATCGAAGGAAGTGACGAAGACTTTAGTGCCTCATTTATGGTAGGTTCTAGTGATGCAGGACTTACTATTAATACCCCTTTGTCCGAAAAGTCAAGTCTATTGTTATCTGCTAGACGCTCGTACTTACAATTTTTATTTAAGGCCTTACAATTGCCTTTTTTGCCGACTTATAACGATATACAATTGAAATATACTTTTAAGCCTAATACTAAGAATCAATTCAATGTGATAGGTTTAGCAGCTATTGATAACTTTACCTTAAATCCAGAGGCCAATGAAGGTATTGATGACCCACAGAAGTTAGCTCAAAACGAATACACACTCAACAATTTACCTGTCAATGAACAGTGGAATTATACCCTTGGTGGAACGTGGAAACGCTTTTTTGATAATTCTAATTTGTTTGTGGTAATGAGTCGTAGTCACCTTAATAATACTGCCGTAAAGTATCAAGATTATGCCGATTTGTCTTCACCAAAAATTATTGATTACGAATCACAAGAAATAGAAAATAAATCTAGAATAGAATATAATTTTAGAGAAAATAACATCAAGTTTAATGTTGGTTTAAACATAGAAGATGCTACTTATTTAAATTCTACACAGCGATTTTTAACCTCAGGCGATTCTATTTATACTAAGTTGGTAGAAACTGACTTACACTTTATAAAATATGGTGCTTTTGCTCAATTGAGTAAGACCTATTTAGTGGATAGATTAGTTACTTCTATAGGTTTTCGAATAGATGGTAATAGCTTTACGGATAATAATACTACTCCTAATTTTTCGCCTCGTCTTTCGTTGTCCTACAACCTTTCAGGCAAGTCTAGTTTAAATGCTAATTTAGGACGATATTATCAGTTGCCCGCTTATACTATTTTGGGCTTTGGTGTAAACAATAACTTTTTCAATCAAGACGCTGAATACATTCGATGTGAGCATGCTGTTCTAGGCTTAGAATATAATCCAACAAATTACAGTAAAATAACACTAGAGACATTTTACAAGTATTATGACAATTATCCTTTTTCAATAATTGATAGTATTTCTTTGGCCAATTTAGGTGGTGACTTTGGTGTAATCGGCAACGAAGATATTTCTTCCATTTCACAAGGTAGAAGTTATGGCTTAGAGTTTCTTGCTCAACAAAAATTAAGTTCATCAATTTATGGTATTATGTCCGTGACGTATTACAGAAGTGAGTTTGAAAATAAAAGCGGAGATCTTATTCCTTCGGCTTGGGACAACCGTTTTATTTTTAACATGACAGCAGGTAAAAAGTTCAAAAGGAATATAGAGTTAGGTTTGAAATTCCGTTACTCAGGTGGAGCTCCTTACACGCCTATTGATTTGGCAAATTCTAGTAATATGGCTATTTGGAATATCAATCAAAGAGGAGTGTTGAATTATAATGCATTGAACACAGAGCGACTCAAAAATGTTCATGGTGTAGATTTGCGATTAGACAAGAAATGGTATTTTAACAAATGGAGTTTAAACGCCTACATTGATGTGGAAAATCTATATAATTTTAAAATACAATTACCTTCAGAAGTTGGTATAGATTCAGAAATAGGAGAAGAAATATATACCGCTCAAAATTCTGGAGAATATTCACTTTATGAAATCACTAATGAGTCAGGAACAGTACTCCCTAGTATTGGACTTTTAATAGAATTTTAAGATGGCAGAAAAAGTACTCATAACAGGAGCTAGAGGGGCATTAGCCCAGCGAGTAAAATATCTTCTTTTGGAAAAGGAGTATGATGTCATTACGCTCACGACAAATAAAAAAAAGGTAAATAGTAAAGATGTTTTTTATTGGAATGTTTCTAAAAAAATAGTTGACCCTAAAGCCTTAGTTAATTGCAGTCATATAGTTCATTTATCTGGATATAGCATTATGAAGCCTTGGACTACTCGTAATAAAAAGCTGATGTATGAAAGCCGTATAGATGCTGTCCAATTGTTGTATTACTCGTGTAAAGATTTGGGAGTTAAACCTAAAACTGTCATTTCTGCTTCAGCTATGGGCTATTATGGTACAGATAGTAAAGAACTCATGTCGGAAGATGATGCCCCAACACAAGATTGGCTTTCACAGATGTGTGTTGATTGGGAAAAAGCTACACAAAGCTTTCAATCCTTGGGTAGTAGAGTAGTCCATATGAGAATATCATTACTGTTGAGTAAAGACTCTGGTTTTTTACAACCAACTATGTTATCAATGCGACTAGGTGCTGGTGTTGTTTTTGGAAATGGAAAACAGAATATTGAATGGATACATATTGATGATGCCTCAAAATTTGTATATTATGCTATTGAAAACCAGTCCATTAACGGAGCCTATAATTTGGCAACAGAGCAAAAATGGACACAATACGAATTTATGAAGTTTGTTAAAAGAAAAGTAGCTTTTTATGCATTATTGATAAAGTTGCCATCTTTTGTTTTAAGACTGATTTTTGGAGGAAGAAGTGTTATCCTTGAGGGTGGTTGTACGCTATCAGTAGACAAACTGAAAGCCACTAACTTTGAGTATGATTATCCAACTTTAGATAGCGCTATCGATAAAGAAATGTACAAGTCATGAGATATAGTTTAAGCGTATTTTGGTTCAGGCGGGACTTAAGATTACACGATAATCATGGGCTTTTTCAGGCTTTAGATAAGTCAAAATCGGTACTTCCTATTTTTATTTTTGATGCCAATATCTTAGATGAGCTAAACGAAAACGATAGACGTGTAAGTCTTCTTTTTGATAGATTAGAGGAGCTCAACGCAGAGCTAGCCAAACAAGGAAAAAAAATCAATGTATACCATGGTGATCCTAAACTCATATTCAATGAGCTTTATAATAAATTACCCTTTGATGCGGTATTCACCAACACTGATTATGAACCTTATGCAACTAAAAGAGATCGAACGATAAATATTTCGTTAAAAAAGAAAAATGTTAAATTTCATTCTTTCAAAGATCAAGTTATTTTCGAAAAAGATGAAATACTTTCCAATGAAGGTAAGATATATTCGGTTTATACTTATTACATGAAAAAGTGGAAGAGCTTGTTTAATGATTCTATGACAGCTTCTTACCCATCAGATAAATTATTAAATAAATGTATTACATCAAACGCGATGTCATGTGTGCAGAATATTGATGAAATTGGCTTTACAAAATCAAAATATATTTTACATAAGCCCAACTTAACCTTTAGCTCACTTTTGGAATATGAAGAAAGCAGAGATAATCCAAACATTAATGGAACAAGTAATGCATCAGTTCATTTACGTTTTGGCTTTTTAAGTATAAGAGAGGTCGTAAAAATAGCTACTGAATGTTCACAAATATTTTTAAATGAGTTGATTTGGCGATCTTTTTTCGCACAAATTTTATGGAATTACCCAAAAGTTGTTGATAGTTGCTTTAAAGAAAAGTATAATAATTTGGAGTGGAATACTAATGATTTATTTGTAAAATGGAAAAATGGTCAGACAGGTTTTCATATTGTAGACGCAGGGATGCGTCAATTATTAGAAACTGGTTATATGCACAACAGAGTTCGTATGATAGCTGCTTCATTTTTAGTAAAAAATCTAGGTATTGATTGGCGACTTGGTGAAGCATACTTTGCATCTAATTTGATGGATTTTGATTTAGCTTCTAATAATGGTAATTGGCAATGGGTAGCTGGCACAGGGTGTGACGCATCACCATATTTTAGAGTCTTTAATCCAAATACTCAAAGAGAGAGATATGACCCTAATTTCCAATATTGCAGTAAATGGATTGATGAATTACAACCAGATGGGGTTTATAATATATCAGAAATTGTAGACATTAAAAAATCTAGACTAGAAGCTATTGATAGATATAAAAAATGTGTTTGAGTGAACCCCAAAAAGTTGCAATAGTTGGCGCAGGTGTTGGAGGATTGGCAACTGCTATACGTTTATCTATTAAAGGCTATTCTGTAGAAGTTTTTGAATCCAATTCATATATTGGTGGTAAGTTATCACAAATTGAATCCAATAATTTCCGCTTTGATGCCGGACCTTCTTTGTTTACTATGCCTCATCTTGTAGATGAGTTGTTTGAATTGGCTAATAAAAACCCAAGAAAGTATTTTAATTATCTAAAGTTAGAAGAAAGTTGCCGTTATTTTTACCCCGATGGAACTATTTTAAGAGGTTATTCCGATGTTAATAAATTTGTTGAAGAAGCTGCTAAGCAAACAGGAGTAAATCCAAAGAAAGTTAAAAAGCATTTAAAAAAAAGCTCTTATATATACAATTCTACTGCCTTCCTTTTTTTAGAGCGTTCTTTACACAAATTTAAATCATATATATCCTTAAGAGTTTTAAAATCATTTTTTAAATTACCTTTTTTAGGTTTGTTTTCAAGTATGCATAAAAGGAATGCTAAAGTGTTAAATAATGAAAAGATGACTCAGCTTTTTGATAGATACGCAACCTACAATGGGTCTAATCCTTATTTGGCTCCTTCTATTCTAAATATTATTCCTCATCTTGAATTTAATAAAGGTGCTTTTTTCCCAAAAGGTGGAATGTATTCTATTGCATTATCATTATTTGAGTTAGCGACGTCTTTGGGAGTTGAGTTTCATTTAAATTCCAAAGTCAGTAGAATTATTGAAAACAACGGTCAAGTTTTAGGTGTTGAAGTTAATGGTAAAGATGTAAAAGCTAATTATGTCGTTTGTAATTTAGATATTCATTTCGTATACAAAAAGTTATTGCAGAGTTTTAAAAAACCAATTAAAATTTTGACTCAGGAACGTTCTAGTTCAGCTTTAATTTTTTATTGGGGAATCAATAAGATTTTCGATAATTTAGATTTACATAATATATTTTTTAGTGAGGATTACAAGCAAGAATTTGAATATTTGAGACAAGGACAAAAAATATATGACGATCCTACAATATATGTGAACATAACTTCAAAAAAGAATAAGTCTGATGCGCCTAAAGGTTGTGAAAATTGGTTTGTTATGATAAATGTGCCCTCTAACACTGGACAAGATTGGGATAATTTAATTTTGCTAGCAAGAAAGTCTATACATCGCAAGTTATTTAAACAGCTGGGGATAAACTTAGAAACTCATATCTTAACAGAGGAGATTTTAGAGCCCAGAACAATTGAGTCTAAAACAGCTTCTTACCAAGGTTCGTTATATGGCTCAGCATCAAATAACAGGATGGCAGCTTTTTTTCGTCATTCTAATTTTTCTAACGATATTAGGGGTCTGTATTTTTGTGGTGGTAGTGTTCACCCTGGAGGTGGTATTCCTTTGGCTCTTTCCTCTGCGAAAATTGTAGATAGTTTTTTTAAAAAAATTAATTGATGAGTTGGATTAAAGTTAACATCATAATTATTTTGCTTTTTGTTCTTCATTTAGTTGGAGGAGTTGCTCTTTCTATAAATAGTGTTAAGCCTATATTTCTTACATTAACGCCATTTAATCTTTTGCTTACTTTTGGATTATTGATTTTTGGCAACAATGACTTTTCCTTTAAGTTTTTCAAGATCTTATCCATCCTTTTTATGATTGGATTTTTTATTGAAGTATTTGGAGTATGTTCGGGCTTATTATTTGGCGAGTACCATTATGGAAAAACTCTAGGTTTTCAGTTACTTGGTGTCCCACTCATTATTGGGGTGAATTGGATAATCTTAGTAGTGTCATCTTTTGCTGTTAGTTCATATTTTGTGTCTAATTCTATTTTAAAAGTTGTATTGTCTTCATTCATTATGGTTTTACTTGATTTTATGATCGAGCCTGTAGCTATTAGATTAGATTTTTGGCATTGGCAGTACGGAATTATTCCATTACAAAATTATCTTATGTGGTTTTTAGTTGCACTATTGATGAATTGGATTCTTGTTTTTAATCGGTTCAAATTTAATTTGAAGTTAGGTTTTGGCTTATTAATTTCTCAAGTTCTCTTTTTCACTTTACAATCTATTAATTTTCAGTAATGGGTTTTTTAGAGAATCATTTTTTTTATTTTATTTTAATGTTATTGACAATAGCATATCCCTTAGCTCAGAGTTTTGAAAGACGAATTTATTATTATAAAAAGTGGCGTCTACTCTTTCCTTCCATTCTATTAATGATGTTATTGTTTATTCCTTGGGACATCTGCTTTACTCATTGGTCTATTTGGGACTTTAATAGTGACTATATTTGTGGTATAAAAGTGTTTCTATTACCTATCGAAGAATGGATTTTTTTTATTGTTGTTCCTTTTTCTTGTGTTTTTATTCACGAAGTTTTAAATTACTTTTTTAACAAAAATTTAGAGTCAAGTTCTTATTCTAAAATTTCATTTTTTTTAGCAATTGTACTAGCATTATTATCTGTAATGTACTCTGATAAATTATACACTTTAGTATGTTTTAGTTTGACTTCATTGTCTCTATTTATTTTATCTCTATACAATCCTGTTTGGATTGGTTCTTTCTTTAGAACATTTTTAGTTTCCTTGATTCCATTTTTGTTAATTAATGGGTTTTTAACTGGCAGTTTTACCGAACAACCTATCGTTAGATACAGTTCGAATCATATTATTGGGTTTAGAATTATCAATATTCCTGTTGAAGATAGTATGTATTGTTTATTAATGCTATTGATTGTAATCGCTACCTATGAAAAAAAATTGAATCAAAATTAAAAAGATCACTTTAATTTTACATTAAGTTAGTGTTGTCATTACACTTTTTCCATATATTTGTTAAAAATATATAGTACCATTAAAAATATTGGAATTATAACATCTGGAGGAGATTCTCCTGGAATGAATGCTGCACTTAGAAGTGTTGTTCGTTCTGCCAATTTCCACTCATTAAATTGTGTAGGCTTTTATCGAGGCTATCAAGGGATTATTGAAAATGATTTCAAATTACTCAAAATGAGATCAGTGAGTAATATTTTAGAACTTGGAGGAACTATTTTGAGATCAATACGTTCATTAGATTTTCATAATGCTAAAATTAGAGAAAAGGCATATGAAAATTTAGTGTCTCATAATATTGACGCCTTAGTTGTCATTGGTGGCAACGGTTCGATTACAGGAGCAAATGTATTTTCTCAACAATTTGATTTTCCTTGTATTGGTATTCCTGCTTCTATTGATAACGATATATATGGCACTGATTATTCTATAGGTTTTCAAACTGCTTTACAAACGATAGTAGAATCTGTAGATAAGATTAGAGATACAGCTCGTTCTCATAATAGATTATTTTTTGTAGAAGTTATGGGACGAGATAACGGAAATTTAGCTCTATATTCCGCAATTGCATCTGGAGCATGTTTTGTAATAATTCCTGAAAAAGATTTTGAAATTAATAATTTAGCCGAGCGATTAAAATTCGGTATATCAGTAAGTAAATCTTCAAGTGTAGTTATTGTGGCTGAGGGTAATAACTATGGTACATCATATAAAATTGCTGATGACTTGTCAGAAATATTTGACGAATACGAATCTAAAGTTACTATTCTTGGGCATTTACAAAGAGGGGGTTCTCCTGTAGTTATGGATAGACTTATTGCTAGTAGATTGGGTTTATCAGCAGTTCAGGCTTTAGTTTCGAAAAATTATAATCAAATGGTTGGTATTATTAAGAACGAACTTGTTTTGACACCTATTGAGGACGTTGTTAAAAAAGAAAAGAAAATAAACACTGACCTATACAAATTAAATAAAATTATTTCAAGATAAAATGACAAAAATTAAAGTAGCAATCAATGGATTTGGAAGAATAGGAAGAAATTTTTTTCGACAAGCACTTCAGTCCAATTTGTTAGATATTGTAGCAATTAATGACCTCACAGATGTAAAAACATTAGCACATTTATTAAAGTATGACTCTACTCACGGTGTATTGAAAAATCAGATTAGTGTTAAAGATCATCAAATTGTTATAGATTCAAAAACAATACCAGTTTTCTCATGTTCCAATCCGCAGGAACTATCTTGGGGCGAATTAAATGTTGATGTTGTTTTAGAATCTACAGGTAGGTTTTTAAAAAACGAACAAGCTTTATCACATGTAATAGCAGGTGCTAAAAAAGTTATTATTTCGGCTCCATCTCCAGATGCTAAAACAGTAGTGTTAGGCGTAAATGACAATGTAATCACAAAAGAAGATTTTGTTTTCTCTAATGCTTCATGTACAACAAATTGTCTGGCTCCAATGGCTAAGATTATTGATGATAATTTCGGCATCAAATCAGGATATATAACAACTACACATGCTTTTACTGCTGATCAAAGTTTACAAGATATGCCTCATAAAGATTTGAGAAGAGCTAGGTCTGCAATCAATTCAATTATTCCAACAAAAACAGGTGCTGCCTCTGCAGTAGGAAAAGTAATGCCAAATTTAAATGGAAAGTTAGATGGTATTGCATTACGTGTTCCTGTAGCATGTGGTTCAATTACTGATTTTGTATGTATTGTAAATAAAGAAACAAATTCAGAGGAGGTCAATAATCTTTTAGAGGTTGCATCCAACTCTTACATGAAAGGAATTTTAGCGATAAGTTATGAACCCTTGGTATCAATTGATATTGTTGGAAGAAAAGAATCGTCAATAATTGATGCTGAATTAACTAAGGTTGATAGGAACTTAATAAAATTAGTTTCTTGGTATGATAATGAATCCGGTTACTCAGCGCGTTTAATTGATTTATGTTCAGTTATCAACGATAAAAACTTAAATAAAATTTAATATAATGAGTAAAATTGTTGTAATAGCTCATGATAACTATAAGCCTAAATTATTAGATTTTCTCAAAGAAAGAAAATCTTGGTTTTTTGGGCGACAAATTGTTGCTACAGGAAGAACAGCTGAATTTTTAGAGGAAGGTAAATTAAACTTGCCCCTTATACATGTTAATAAAGGTTCCGACGGAGGATATCTTCAAATTGTTGAAATGATTAAAAATAGTGAAGTTGCTATTGTTTTCTTTTTTAGAGATGCAAATATTGTTCAACCTTATCACGATGATATTTATAAATTAATTAATACTTGTGATTTGCTGGATGTACCAATAAGTACTAATCGTTCTGGATCAGAATTATTAATTATTGGAAAAATTAGAATGGAAGCCTCAGAAAAAATTCAATCAAAATTTAATTCAAACTAATGCAGATAGCTATTATAGCTCATGATGGTACTAAAGATCGATTAAGAGGTTTTCTGCAATCTAAAATAGATATAGTAAAAAATCATACAATAGTTTGCACTAAAAATACCTCGAAAATTATAAATGAATTTGACATTAAAGTTAACGTTGTCGAATCCGGTCCTCTTGGTGGAGATGCACAAATTGCTGCTAAAATAGTTAGTAATGAAATTGAAGCAGTTCTTTTTTTAAGAGATCCATTGGGTAAACATCCTCACGAACCAGATATTAATATGTTGTTAAGATTATGCGATGTATATCAAGTTCCATTAGCAACCAATTTTAATACAGCCGACATCTTGTTAAACCATTTTAAAGACATATAACTGATGAAAGTATTAGCAGTAGATATAGGAGGAACAAACACTGAATTAGCTATAGTTGACTCTGCAGATGGAATAGTTAAGTTATGTGCGTTCAAAACCAAGTCTAGTAATTCATTTGCTCATTATATTGACGACTTAAGTAAGCAAATTGAAACTTTGATAATAGATTATACAATTGATTCAATAGGTATTGGAGCGCCTAATTTTGATTCTAAAGCACAGACTTTTCGTCCAGTTAACTTCCCTTGGGATGATTTAAAACCATTTAATTTAAAAGCTCATTTAGAAGACTTATTTAGTATTCCTACCTTTTTAATTAATGATGCAAACGCATCAGCTATGGCTGAAAATAGATATGGTGCAGGTAAAAGGTTCAAAGACTTTTTTCTAATTACTTTAGGAACGGGTTTAGGAGGTGGTATAATAATAAATAACAAGCTTTTTGAAGGTGCTTTTGGATATGCTGGTGAATTTGGCCATACTAAAATAGAAGGTTTAGATAGACAATGTAATTGTGGTGGTATAGGTTGTTTAGAAACTGTTGTTTCTGCAAATGGAATAAAAAAATC
>CEUK01016731.1_pt1 | contig 10329 bp, 14 predicted proteins | sample 356451 | NCBI WGS metagenome assembly CEUK01 (sample SAMEA2622843, study PRJEB7988) | marine metagenome | isolation source: saline water (ENVO:00002010), including
ATAAAAAAAGATATATACGAGTTTTTTTATCGCATATAAAAATTAATTAATTTTATACCATTACCCATTTTTGATTAGTGTCTTGTTTGTAACTTCCTAAAAAACGTAAGTTGTTTTTATTTTGCCATTCTGATGGGGAAATTAATGACATAAACCTGTGAGAGTTATCTTTTTCGTACAAATGATAAGTTTTACCTATCACAGGTTTAAAGTTCATTTTTGAATCAAAGATAATTTTATTAATATTGAATTCATTGAATAATTTTTGGTAATCATGCTTTAGTTCGTTTGCTTTTTCTGTAAAATACTTTTTTACTTGATTAGCATTACTGGGTTTCCAGTTCTCTAGCTCATACACTTTTCCTTCAATATCATCTATTTTAATTATCTTATCTATCATTTTATTAGTTTGGTTTATCTAATAGCGTGAAAGTATCAGGATAAAATGTCTGATAGCTAACTTTACCTGATACGTGCGCTATTCTAAGCGCATTGCATATTCCATCAGATTCGTGGGCAGCTTTGTGATCATCCTTGAATCCATAAACTGAATATACTTTGTCATCTATCTTAATTCCCATACTGCATTTTTTTTCATTTATTTTACCCAAATTGCACTTATTACAAGATGCAATAACAAAACCATTAATTTTGTTATTGCTTGGTAAAGTATTTATGAATGTACTATTAGTTTCCTTTTTTGTCGGTGTATTGTTAATTTGACAACCACCACAACCAGCCAGTAATAAAGTAGTATTCGTCATTAAAAATAAACACATCATGTATGATAATCGTTTAATCATACAACCTCCTATCTTTTTATTAGTCTTCTAAAAATATAAATTTTTTGTTCAAATTCTTCATTAGAAACGTGCGATACTATTTCACTGATAACCCAACTATCATTTAATAAGTAGAGTATTTGATCTTGAAAATTTGATTGCCATGGAATAGAATTTGTATAATTATTACCACTAGTCATTTCAATCCAACTTACATCAAATCTATCAATAGCTAATTTATTTGACTTAGTAAGCAAAATTTTATATTGATAAACATATTCATTTGATTCATTTGGCTGATTAAATGGTTGTGTTAGTAACTTAAGATACAGTAAATCCACAATATCTGATGGAACACCATCTCCTGAGGCACTGTTAATAGCCGGTAAATTGCCTACTACGCTTTCATTACTATTTTTAAAATTATAAGAAGAAAATAGTAAACTTAAAAATAGTATGTAAATTAATTTCATATTGTTTCCATATTTATTGCACGTTTTGCACGTTTAATATATGATAATTTTTAAATACGAGGCAATTAATTTATTATTTTTACTACTTTTTTACATACTTCTAGCTGAAATGGAGACTTTCCTTTTATTTCGCCATCAATATTTAAATCATGAACTTGATCTGTTTCTAGTATAATTTTTTTTATATGTTTATATTGGACTGCATCATCTAAAATATGCCTACCGGAAAATAATTTTGACATTAATTTAAATAATTTAAATCTAGGAGCATCTTTTATCATTATTAAATCAAAATAACCGTCATCTAACATTGCTTTTGGTGCAATTTTCATACCTTTTCCAGTATGAATTGTATTAGAAATCATTACAAACATATAGTTATCTTTAATTGTATGTTTGTTATCTTTGTCATCAAAAATAATTAAATTAGCATTATATGTTTTTTTAAAAATAATCTCAATTAAACTTAAAATTGTATATCTACTACTTCCTAACCATCTGTATTTTTCTGCTTTTTTTCCAACCGTAGCAACCATACCCCAACCTGCAATATTGAAACTATATAAAGTTTTACTATCATAACATATTTTTCCAACATCAATTAATTTGATTTGAGCCTCTTTAATTTTTTCTAATGCTTTTTTATAGTTTATAATTTTCAAATCTCTAGCTAAACTGTTTCCTGATCCAGCAGGAATTAATGATAAGGCTATATCAATGTTATTAATCTTTTTCATGTATCCATTTACAGCCTCATGAAAACTTCCATCACCCCCTAAAATACAACAAGAAAAATAATCAGTAAAATCATATTCTAATAAAATCTGTTCAATATGACCCTTATATTTTGATGTAATTATATCATAATCAATTTGGTTGCTATCAAAAAAAGATTTAACAAAAGGTAAAATTTTCAATGCTTTACTTTTGCCACTAATTGGATTTACTATTATTAATAATTTTTTAGTCATTCTTTACTTGTTTTAATTTCATAATAAATGTGCCAATATTTGAATTTAGTTTAATTTTTAATGGAAGTTTTTTATTATCATTACTATACCAAACTTCAATTTGACCATTATTTTTCATTTTATAATCTTTAGAAATTGGTCTTAATCTAATGGAATCAAATTTTCCATATGGTACTGATATCATCTCAGATTGAAAAACTTTTAAAATTAGTTTTTTTATTTTCTTTGAACTTAAAATGTTAAATCTAAATTCATCATTAATATTTAAATTTTGTTTTCTTAATAAATGGATAATTGAAAATGGTGAATATAAACTATCTGAATAAAAGTTTTGAATTTTATTATTTCTTATGATTTTTTTATTAATTGTATCAACTTCAACTTTAACATTTTTTTTCGAAGGTTTAATTGTTTGATTAAAAGATAATAATGAAAATGTACTATCTGTTTTTATCATAATTTCATCTGTATAAGGATATAACAATTTAGCTAAATTTGTTGTCTGTATTTTAATATTCATATTATATGTTTTTAGGCTATCTTCTTGAAAAATTAGTAAACATTTACCAACATTACCGGCAATGACTGAAATACCCTTTATTTCTACATCGTAAATGAATTTCGTTTCATTTGAATTCGAAAATGATAAATTAAAAATAAAAAGAAATAATAAAGTTTTATATGTTATTATGGATAGTTTCATATATTTTATTTGCAGATTGATTTTTATCTCTTATAAATAACTTGATTTTATCTTTTATTTGCTCTCTAGACAATACATCCATATTTTTATGTAATTTTTGAACAAAATGATAATTCACAATCTTTGATATATCAGAATAATTATTTACTATAAATCCACAATTACTTTCCTTCATTTCTTTTGCCTCATTAAGCAAATCAATATTTGGACCGTAACATACTGTATTATTATAAACTAAAGGTTCAAAGGTATTATGCACACCTTTTCCAAAACCACCTCCAACATAAGCAATTTTAGTGTAATTATATAATTCAGGTAAAATACCTACCTTATCAACTATAATAGCTGTTGAATACTTTTTTGATTTATTAATCAAATTATTTTTTTTTATATCAGAAAACATAATTGAAAACTTAAACATACTTTTAATCTTATTAATCAAATCAGAATTAATTTCATGAGGAACAATAATAATAAATCCAGGATAAGATTTTAAACTATTAACGTCTGAATTATTAAATAGAAATAAATCTTTTTCAGAAATGCTCCCAAAAATAATATTGTCAAAATTTTTAATATTTTCAAAAATTTCAATTCCATTTGATTGATTTTTTCTATTTAAAACCTGCTCGTATCTTGTGTCATCAATTTTTAATATTTTATCTTTATTCAAAAAATCTTTAAATAATATTTCTATTGAATTTGAGGGCACTATTATTAGGTCAAAAAAATTATAAATATATTTAGTAAATTTTTTTGAATACCACTTTAAACGTTTAGATTTCTGATACAAATTAGCATTAATTAAAAATGTCTTTATTTTCATTTTTTTTAAATACCATAAATGATTAGGCCAAACATCATGTCTAGTTGTTATATAAGCAGAGGGCTTAATTACTGAAAAAAACTTTTTTGGATTCCATGGAAAATCTAATGGATGATAACAATATAAATCTATTTCTTTATTTTTAGATAATTGATTGAAAATTGTTGGAGACATGCATGTTACTATGACAAAATATATGTTACGATCAATTTTTGTAAGAATGGGCTTTAATTGTTCATATTCACCAGCTGAGGCTGCATGGAATAATAATTTTTTTTTATTAGTATTTAGTTTTTTGTTATTTAATCTATGATTATTGAATAGAATGATTCTTGTTTTTTCATCAAAAATAGAATATATAATTAATAAAATGTATATTAAAGGTGATAAAATAATGTAAATTAAAAATACAAACATTTATCTTTTTTCAATTATCAAATCAGCAAATTCTCTAAAAGCCCCATCACCGCCTTTTCTTGTAGTAATATAATCTACATCAATTTTATTTTTAATTGGACTATTAAAAGACAAGGCAGAGAAACCAACATTTTTAAGAACATCTATATCGTTTAAATCGTCACCAATGTATGCAACTTCATTTAATGATATGTTTTTATTTAAACATATTTCTTTTAATTTTTTAAGTTTATTTTTTTCATTTAATACTACATCTTTAATTTTAAGTTTTTTTGCTCTTTCATGCACAATTTTTGAATTCTCACTTGTTATTATGACTGTTTCTAAATTATTATCTTTTAAAAGTTGAACTGCCATTCCATCATATGTGCTGAATGATTTCATAAAATCACCTTTATCAGTATAGTGCATTTTAGCATCAGTCCAAACTCCATCTATATCTGTTACAACTAATTTAATATTTTTAATCTTTTTCATTTTTTGCCTCATTTAAATAATTACCAATTGCTTCTAAAATTTTAAAATCTAAATGTGTATCTATTTGTTTACCATATTGTTCTTCAAAAAAATAATGACCAATTTTTCCACCTAACCTATTAGAGTATTTATTAAATGTTTTGACTTTAAAAATATAAACCGATCCATTTTCATCATAAATTAAATCTTTTTTCTTGAAATCCTGCCTGCGCGGTCTATTTAGATAATCATACATGCAAATAGGTTTATTATTAACTTTCCAAGTCAGAGGGTGAATTGGACTCAATGTCAAAAGAGAATCTAATTTTTTTTCAAAAAAATACTTTAAAATTTTATCCAGAGAATTCTTGGGTCTAATTGGACTTGTAGGTTGTAATAAGACTATTATTGAATCGTTTTTAATATTTTCAGACATAATAACATGCTCTATGGCACTTTCAGTGGTAGCAGTATCACCTGAAATTTTTTGAGGTCGACTAATTATAGTAACCTTTTGGTCTCTGCATAATTTTTTTATTTGAATATCATCTGTTGTAATAATTATATCAGTAACTAAATTAGATTCATTTGCATAATCAATACTATGCTGAAATAGGGGTTTTCCTAAAAAATTTTTTATATTTTTTTTTATAATTCCTTTACTTCCACCTCTAGCAGGAATTATAACAATACATTCTTTTTTCATAATATACCTTTAATGGTTTTGAGGTCAGATTCATAAGTTATTTTCATATTCTTATTATTTCCATCAATTATTTTAGGTTTGTAACCAAAATTTATCACAACACTAATGTCATCAGTAACAGGTTTGTTAATTTTATTATGACAATCAAATAAAATTTTAAAATTAAAAGCCTGAGGTGTTTGTAATCTGTATATATTTGTTCTATCAATAATTTTAATAATTTTTCTATTATTTGTTGAAGCAAGAGTATCTGTCATAATTAAACCAGGACAAACAGCAATATGCTCATTTAATTCATCAATACAATTTGATATTAATTCATCACTAACAAAGGGTCTTGCTGCATCATGAATAAGTACGTTTTTTGTATCTTCAGGACATGCTTGTAATGCAAGATTTGATGATTCTTGGCGAGTTATTCCACCAATAATAATTTCACAATTTTTAAATTTTTTATTACAAAAATCATAATGTTTTTTTGAAACAACTAATATTACTTTATCAATTTTAGGATGATTTAAAAAAGTATTTAGAGGATATTCTAATAACATTTTATTATTAAACTTCAAAAATTGTTTTGGTTTTGTTTTATTAAATCTAATCGAAGATCCAGCTGCTAATATTATTCCAATATTCATTAAAATTATTTTCCTTTCAAATAATCAGTTAAAAGAATAATTTTATTTGATTCAATTAAAGAATTAACAAATTTTTTTTCTGCAATATTATCATGCTTTTTGCCTTTTCCAAAAATACTTAAATTTGAAATTTTTTTTACAAAACTTGAATCAAAATAGTGCTCTTTTCCATTTAAAAAAAAATCAAAACCATGAATGTAAATCTCTGAAAAGTTATCTAACGCCCACAAAATTGAATGTAAACCTGTAGTTGGGCGTTTGATTTTTGATTTCTGCTGATAAAATTTCATCTGTTTTTTACTCAATATTTCAAAATTTTTGTTTTCAATGTTTAATTTTTTTGGAAGAGTTGATCTAATTTTATGTTCTTTTTTTTCTAAAATTTCGTAAGGTATAAATACATAAGTTTTTTTTGGTAAATCTTTTCTTTTTTTTAGGTTTTGATTACCGCCATTTAACCAAATCGTCGTCTTTGTACCAACTTTTTTTTCAAAGCCGTCAATTGAGTAATTGTTAATTCTAGCAATTTCTTTAAACTTATCAATTTCTAATCCAAAATTTTGTTTTAAAATTGACGGCCCATTTGCTATTATTAAAATTTTATCATCCACAATTGTAATTTAATAATTTATTGAAAATATATCATTATAATTGTATGCGTTTACCAGATGAAATAAATTCTTTAATCATCATTAGAATTCTTTTTGATATTTTTCCATCATACTTATAACAAGATTGCTTAGCCCAATAAGTTCTATTTTTTTTGAATTTATCTTTTTCATTTATCACTAAATCAATTGTCTTTTTAATATCTTCTGGTAAACAGGTATGCCCTAAAATCCAATCCTCATCAATGTAAGGGATTTTAAATGGTCTTTCGTTTCTATTAATTAAAGATTCTTTAATTAATAAATTCTGATTTATCCAATCTTCATTTTTTCTTTTATCTTTATCAGGGAAACAACCTGGAAATTTATTAAGAATTAATTGTATAACAGGCTTATCTAACAAGCATGCTTCAGCTAATACTGATGAAACTTCACTAATAACTATATCTGCTAAGTGAATAAATTCATTTATATTATCATCTTTACCTGGTATTATTACATTAAATTTTTTTGCTACTTTATAATCTGCAGGGTGCGGTACAACAATAAGATTTTCAATATTTTTAAGATATTTTACATTATTTATACCTGCACTTTTAGAATACTTACCTCCCCAAGAAGGAGCAAATAATATAATTGGCTTATCACTTACTAAATTATATTTTAAACATAATTTCTCTTTATTGATTTTAAGATGAAATAAATCATCCATACGAGGATATCCACCAAGAAGACCATTTTTAAAATCAGGATTTATTTCATTCATTTTTTTTTGAAAAATTTTTCCAGGATAAAATAATAAGTCTGATTCATGAAAAAATAAATATTTATAAGTGTAGTATTTCATTGCACCAAGACCGTGTTCAATGTAAATATAATGTCCATCCCATCCAAATTTTCTTGCTCTTTTGAGAGCTTGATCATGCGATATAACAATATAATTTGATAAATTTGAAAAATTAAAACGATTACGTATTTTACTTTTATGAATTTTTAATAAACGAGTATTAAGATTCATTTTTTTTGACTCAATATATAATGGTTTCAAACTAAAATATTCTTTTTGGCTGGACCAACAAAAATCAATTTCGTAATTGTTATCATTCATATGAAATATTTTCATTTAGTACGGAACCATCATCTAAAGCAACATTCCAATCTTTTTTTGGAACTTGCCAATCAGAACCATATTTTACTTCTAAAAAATTCTTAAACTCATTGGGTACATTTATTGATTTGCCATAAAATTCAATTTTTTCTAGTTTATCAAAATATTTCCTTTCATGCTGTGCATTTTTGTTCCACACTACATATTTATAATTATTTCCATCTAAATAATAAATAAATATATCAATACATAAATTATCTTTAAAAAAAATATTTTTCCTTGGATAAACTTTTAACACTCTATATTTACCAAGATTCCATACACCTGATAACTCTTTAAAACCTTTAACACTAACATAAAAATATTTTTTTAAATTATCAATTACCTCTTTTACTTTTTCGTCTGATTTATTTATCATACCCATATCAATATCATGATCCCATGGAATTAATTTTTTATCTCTTACAGCACCTAGTAACGTGCCTCCCTCAATCCAGTAACTTGTTGTATATTTTTCAAGTTTATCTGTAACCTCAAATAAGAATTTTATCGCTTTTTCTTCATTTTTAGAACTAAACACTAATTCATGTTTTTGATAAAACTCATAAAGTAATTCTTTTTTATATTTGACGACAAATTTTTGATATTTAATAGGAACATTTAAGTTTTGTCCATTATAATTAATTGTTTTTATTTGCATATCTTCTGAGCCAAAATATGCAATTTTATTACCTGTATTCACACTGAAAGATTTATCTTCTTTTTTCATTATATAACATTTGATCCAAGTACTATCTTTTGAGTATAAATTTGGCTTGTATCTTAATTTGAATAGTAACTTTTTATTTTCTATTTTTGGCTTTAAAATTATTTTTTTGAATAATAATAAAATAAATAAAAAGACTATCTTCATAATAGAATATTTTTTTAAGTATATTTTTAAATTGTTAGAATATTTAAATAAGTTGCCTTCACCCAGACCAAGAAGTGAATCACTTCCTATTGTGTAATGAATATTTAAACGATTCATTAATGATAATGTATTTTTAAAATATGTTTTCAATTGATAATTAAAGTTCTTTATTAACTAAATCTAAATCTTCTTTAAAATCTATCTCCATGCATAATTTTGAGGATATATCTATTGGGTATATAGGTGTATTTTTCTTAATTATTTTTTCTATAGCAAATTCAAAATAATCTTGATCATCACATTCTTTCAAAGCATGAATGAATTTGTTTAAGTGTTTTTTTAAAATTTTATTTACTCCCACTGCTTCTCCTAAACCATTACTTATTTCTTTAGAAACTTGGTTGATTGTTCCATCATCATTAAGATTATATTTAACCTCTTCTTCTAAAACTGAGTTAGTATTAACTAGCATACATGAATTTCGTGATTTAATTATGGGGGATAATACTTTTGAATCAAATACAACATCACCATTTAACCAAATGATATCAGAATCATGATTATCTTTTATAGCACATAACAAACTTTTGGAAGTATTATTTTTATTAAAATTATGATTAGTTATAAAATTACAATCTGGCTGATTCTCAATTATTAATTCTTTTTTATATCCTACTACTATATAAATATTTTTTTTATCAATATATTTTGATAAAGAATTAATCTGTCTTTCCAAGATAGTTTCGCCAGTTTTAAGTTTAGTTAAACACTTTGGATGAGGCATCCCTAATCTTGAACCTTTTCCAGCTGCGAGAATAATTGCATTCATTTAATTTCAACTTCTAATTTGATATTGTAATTTAAATTAATAATCAGTATTAAACATTTATAAATTTTGGTATATAATACTGTAATCATAATTGTAATGAATATAATTTTTTATAAATTTCGGATGAAATTAATAATTCTTCATGTGAACCTACATTAATAATTTTTCCATTATCCATAACCAGAATTTTATTTGCATTAACAATTGTTGATAATCTATGAGCAATAATTATAACTGTTCTATCAATAATTAAATTATCAATTGCTGCGTGAACCTTTTTTTCAGACTCAGAATCCAAAGATGCTGTTGCTTCATCTAAAATTAATATGTCAGGATTTTTAATGAGTGCTCTGGCTATTGATAATCTTTGTTTTTCACCTCCAGATAATTTTACTCCGTTTTCTCCAATATAAGTATCTAAACCATGATCCAATTTATCAATCAGATCTTCTAAATTTGAAGATTTAATTGCTTTTTCAATATCAGCATCTGTTGCATTTTCATTTCCTTGGATTATGTTATTTCTTATAGTATCATTAAATAAAATGACATTTTGAGTTACAATTCCGAATAAATTTCTAAGATCTTTTAAGGCTAAATCTTTCAAATTTAGACTATCAACAAAAATATCACCATCTGTAGGGTCATAAAATCTTGGAAGCAGGTCTGTAAGGGTCGTTTTTCCTGCACCACTTTTTCCTACTATTGCTATGTTTTGTCCTTTTATAATTTCAAAATTTATATCTTCTAAAATTGTATTATTGTTATTTTCATACTTAAAATTTACATTTTTAAAATTTATAGATTTTTTAAACGAATCAATTTTAACTGGAGTGTTAGATTCCTGAATTTTATCCTCGTTATCAAATATTGTAAATACTCTTTCTGCAGCAGCAATT
>CEUK01025635.1_pt1 | contig 10325 bp, 6 predicted proteins | sample 356451 | NCBI WGS metagenome assembly CEUK01 (sample SAMEA2622843, study PRJEB7988) | marine metagenome | isolation source: saline water (ENVO:00002010), including
ACTTGTTCAAAAGGAGTTGCTGCATGGCTATTAGTTTTAAAGATGGCAACTCCAATCAAAATTATATGGAACAAAATACCAAAATGATTAAGGAGGTTTTTTATAGAGCTCATCTTATTGGAGGTTTGAGAGTTAATAATGCGTTCATTTTGCATTAATTTGCCTATTTTGAGCAAGATTAAAGAGTATTTAAAAAATGCTCATTTATTTCGATAAAAATGAGACTTTAAATAGACGAAATGAATTTCTATTTTTTTGTCAATTTTCATGATTTTGACGGTCCCTATGGCACAAACGCTGCGTATATAGATTGAGACTATAAGACCATAAATGCGACTCAAATTTTATTAACTTATCAACAGATATTAACAATTTAGAGGAACGAAAAAAAACATTATTCATAACTCGTTGAAAACCAGAATTTGACCGAGATCGGAGATAATTAAAATTATTTTTATTTTGACCAACACACTATATATTGTGCATATTACTCAGCGCTTCATCAAGATGTAGTGGTTTTTAGAAAATGATCATTTACAGACTTTTAGCAGCAAAAAATGCGCTTTAACGGGGGTTTTAGCCATCAAAATAGGCGAAGCTTAGCTTCTCAAGACATTTAACATAACCAAAATATATAGATTCTTAATTTATTTTTTATAAGCAAGTTCAAGTAATTAAAATCAGATGGAAAAGACATTCGAAATAGGAAACAAAAATTTTGTATTGGATCAGGACAAAGCCGAGGAAGCATTTGCTGCAAAAGCCGTTATTAATGGTCGTCATACAATGGCTTTTAATCTTTTGCCCCTAAAGTATCAGTGGGCATATGACATTTATCGAAATATGAAGGCTAATCATTGGGAGCCGGAGGACATTCCAATGGGCAAAGACATAGAACAATGGCAATCGGATAAAGAGCTTTCTGATAGCGAAAGGTGGATAATTCGCATGGGAATTGGTTATTTTTCTGCGGCTGAAGGTATTGTTGGAGACAATATCATTCACGTTGTCCGTGAATTATTAACTGCTCCTGAACTCAAACTTGTTCTTGGTCGTCATGCTCACGAGGAAAATATTCATGCAGATTCTTTACTCTACATGATCAGTTCACTTGGAATTAATCCTCACGAATGCGAAGCCATGTTCGAGCAGATTCCCACTATCAAACGCAAGAATGAATTTGTTACTGGGATATCTGGGGAACTTAGAAGAGACATAGATCTCACTCAGACAGCCAACAAACAGTTATTGGCAAAAAATATTTTTGTATTTGGTCAGTGCATGGAGGGAACTCAATTTTATGGACTCTTTGGAATGATCCTCAGTCTATACAGACAAAACAAGTTTCCAGGCATTGGCCAGATGTTTCGTTACACGCTTCGAGACGAATCTAATCACATTGAGGTTTTTAGAAATCTCTTTATGGATCTTGTTGAGGAAAACAAAGAAATATGGACCGAGGAATTCAGAAATGAATTACGAGAGATTATGAGACAGGCCATTGCGCTAGAGAAGGAATTCATTGAGGATTGCTTACCTGTTAATTCGGTAGGACTAAGTTCAGAAGATTTTACTCAATACATTGATTATATTGCAGATAGACGGCTTGAAGGAGTTGGTTTAAATCCACTTTCCCCTGGGATTGAAAACCCATTCCCATGGCTTGCGGAAATGATGGACATCAAGAAGGAGCAAAACTTTTTTGAAGGTAGGGTTACAGAGTATCAAAAAGCATCATCCTTGGAAACAGTGGATGACGACGAACTTTAATTTCTATCAAAAATTTTATCCCGTCATCCTTAACTATTAAATTAAACCATTAATTATTCTACCAATCTCAAAAACTCAGCAGGTATATGATCGGAAGAAATGTTCTAGAAGAAGATATTTTACTAAAGCAGTATGCGCACGCATCGGACAAAGACAAACCTCGATTCAACTGGTCTGACTTTGCTCAAGAAGAAGCTCCAGAGCTGCCAGGAAAATTACAAATAAAAATTGAGATTGGAGGCCAAGTCAGAGACTACAACATTGCAGATGTTGCGGATACTGTTGGTGGGGCCTTGACGGACCTTTTGCTTTCGAGAAAAGAAGAAAATATTTTCAATGACGAAAATCAAAAGCTTGTAGCAGGAGTCGCAAAGTCTGTCACTGAAGACATAGTCGAGCAATCTGAGGATTCCAGTGCGCCAGAGGTTACCTTTAATTCAGTAGAGCTGACTAAAATCATTGAGCGTGCACTAGTTAAAAACAATGCACATGACGTGGCCAGATCTTTGATCATGAGATTGAGAGAAGATTCGAATAAGTCTTCAGGAGATGATGAACTTAAGAATCAAACGATCAAAGTTATCCGTAGAAATGGCAAATCCGTAAGCTGGAAGCCAAATAAAATTGAAATAGCGGTAAGTCAGGCATTCCTTTCTCTTCAACTTGACCCAAGTCCTGCTGCTGATGTGGCTAATGGCATAAGTGAAAGAATTTCCGAAGATGGTGTCTCTTTCATTCACATCGAAGATCTTCAAGATAAGGTTCAGGAAGAGCTGATGAGGCAGGGGCATTTCAAGGTTGCTGAAGCTTACATTTTATATCGTGCCCACCGTGCTTTATTGAGAGAGGCGGAAAGAGTTGAAGAAGAAGCTACCGCGGCGAGTGCAGATGATCCAAGTCAAGATTCACTTATATTGGTTAGAAATCACGATGATTCCACGTTTTTATGGGACGGGGCTGATTTAAGGAAGAGAATTGAGTTTGCCACTATGGATCTTGATCTCTGTTTATCTGACGATGAAATTGAGAGAGAGCTGAGACGGTCAGTTTTTCCTGAGATGAAAAAGTCTGATCTGGAAAAAACAATCATACTTAACTCCAAGAGTTTAATTGAAAGAGATGCTGATTTCTCAAAATTTGCGGCAAGAATTCTTCTTACCTTTATCTATGAAGAGGTTTTAGAATGGAATATTATCGATGACGGAATTAGCGCATTACCTGCAGCTCACCGAAAAGGTTTCAAATCCAGTTTACAGAGAGGTATTGAGATTGGTCGACTCAACAGTCGATTAAGAGAACATGAAATTGATAAGTTAGCGGAAGCTATCGATCCGGTAGCAGATTTGGATTTTGATTATCTTGGTATTCAAACCTTATATGATAGATATTTGATAGTCGATAAAACGACCGAGAATCATCGTAGGTTAGAGACACCTCAATTATTTTGGATGAGGGTATCAATGGGTCTGTTTCTTGATGAGTCTGAGAACAGATCTGATAAGGTTATTGATTTATATAAGTTATACAAAGGGCGGAGATTTTGTTCTTCAACTCCAACGCTTTTCAATTCTGCGACGCATCATTCACAGCTAAGTTCATGCTACCTTTATAAAGTTGATGATTCAATCGAATCCATTATGCAAAGAGGAATTGCGGAAAATGCCTACCTCTCTAAATGGGCTGGTGGTCTAGGTGGTTCATGGACTGCAGTAAGGGGTACAGGAAGCTATATTCAAGGTACCAATGGAGAAAGTCAGGGAGTGATTCCTTTCCTCAAGCTACACAATGATCAATTAGTTGCTGTTAACCAGGGAGGAAAGAGAAGAGGATCAGGTTGTGCGTATTTGGAGAGTTGGCATACCGATATTCTTGATTTCCTTGATCTAAGAAAAAATACAGGTGACGACAGAAGGCGTGCCCATGATATGAATACAGCAAACTGGATTCCTGATCTCTTTATGAAGAGAATGGAAGCTAGAGAAGACTGGACACTTTTCAGATCCAATGAAGTTCCTGATTTGCACGATCTTTATGGAAATGCCTTTGAGGAGCGATACAAAGAGTATGAGGAAAAAGCCAAGAATGGGGAAATTTTTGGTAAAACAATGCCCGCAATTGAGTTGTGGAAGCATATGTTAAAAATGCTTTTTGAAACAGGTCATCCATGGATAACATTTAAGGATCCTTGCAACGTAAGGAGTCCTCAAGATCATTGTGGTGTTATTCATAGCTCCAATTTGTGTACGGAAATTACATTGAACACTGGTGCAGAGGAAACAGCAGTTTGTAATTTAGGATCTGTTGTTTTGGATAACCATCTCGGAGAAGATGGCGAAATTGATCATAAAAAATTAAGAGAGACAGTTAGGATTGCAGTAAGGGCATTAGATAATGTGATTGATATCAATTTTTATCCAACCGAAGCAGCAAGATGTTCGAATCAGCGCCATCGTCCCATCGGTCTTGGAGTCATGGGACTGCAAAACGCATTATTTCAGCGTGACATATGTTTTGGATCTAAAGAGGCGGTTGATTTCAACGATGAATTTATGGAGGCCATTGCATATTATGCTTATGAGGCCTCAAGTGATCTAGCAAAAGAAAGAGGTGCCTATTCCACTTATGATGGGTCAAAGTGGTCTCGTGGATTGCTGCCGCCAGACACAATTGATCTTCTGGAAAAAGAAAGAGGGAAAGAAATCGAGGTGCCCAGAGGAGGCAAGCTTGATTGGGATTCTCTTCGCCAAAAGATAAAGGATCAAGGCATGAGAAACTCAAATGTCCTTGCCATTGCGCCCACCGCGACCATTTCAAATATAATGGGAAGCACACCTTGTATAGAACCAACCTACAAAAATTTATTTGTTAAAAGCAACTTATCCGGAGATTTTATCGTTCTTAATTCTTATCTCGTTAGAGATCTTAAAAAACTCGGTTTATGGGATAAGGAAATGGCAGACCAACTTAAGTATCATGATGGGGAGCTAGATGACATCGAGGAAATTCCTGAAAACTTGAAGAAAAAATATTCAACCGCGTTCTCCATTGAATATAATTGGTTAATTGAAGCCGCTGCTCGACGTCAGAAATGGATTGATCAGTCTCAATCCGTTAATTTGTTTATCGCTACTCCTGACCTTAAGACCCTCTCTCATATGTATAGAGCAGCATGGAGTTCAGGACTAAAAACAACTTATTATCTCAGGAGCTTAGCTGCATCCAACATTGAGAAATCAACAGTAAGTGCTAAAAAAGAAGTTCGAATTCAATCTGATGGTGAAGGCAAAAAAGAGTATACCGCAGAAGAAATTAAGGCTTGTAGCATCGATGCTATGATGAATGGAGAAGAGTGTGAAGCTTGTCAGTAGAACTTAAGGTGAAGTTGTTACTATTTTATGATCTTTGTAAAATATAATAATATCCACGAGTCAACTGAAGGAGTAGTAGACCATGGAAATGGAGAAAGCGATTCCACTCAACCACCTGTATTAGCGGATTGAAAAGCTAAATATTTTAGGATTCTCGGGAATTGACTAATCTCTCTAGGTGCTTTGCAAGGAGATCGAATTCAAGATTAACAAAGTCTCCATTTTTCGTATTTACCAGATGAGTATTGGAATGAGTATGAGGGGTTATCCAACAGGTCAAAATGAGATTACTTTCGTCGATTTCTGCAACGGTCAAACTGATCCCGTCAATTGCAATCGATCCTTTGTGTACCAATAGATGATTTTTATCATTTGGAATTTTGATATCTAATCGATGATCATCTCCTATATTTTCGTAATTTATAATCTTAGATACCGAATCAACGTGTCCAGTTACAAAATGACCTCCGAAACGTTGACCCGCTGCAATTGCTCTTTCCAGATTGACTTTCATGCCATCTTTCAAACCGTTCAAAGCAGTTACATTTAACGTTTCCTTAAGGAGGTTAAAAGATGCACCATCCTCAGTTATATGAGAAACAGTTAAACAGCAACCATTGATTGCAATGCTTTCTCCCATCGAGATTTCGTCTCTGAAGGGAATCTCCACTGTAAGAGTTGCACCCGCATCATTTTTTTCAAAACTTGATATGGTTCCTGTGGTCTCTACTAATCCTGTAAACATGATTTGTTTTGTATAACGAAGTAAATGTCCTTATGATATCTATTCTTTAGAGGCTATAGCCATTATTGTCTCAAAATAAGGAGGGCGCTTTTCTTTGTCCACTATCATTGTTTCAATGGATTTGAAACCGGCAATTTCAAGAAACTCTATTAGTTCTATTTCTTTGAACCCAAGCCATTGATCAGCATAAAGGGTTCTCGCTTCTTCTTGATCATGTTTTAGAAGATCAAGAATAATTACCTTTCCCCGGGGTGAGAGAATTCTGAAAGACTCATTAATAGCTTTTTGAGGGTCGTTTACGTGATGCAGTGTTTGGCTGAAAATTGCTAGGTCAATTTGATTGTCATTAATGGGTGGGGATTGAATGTCACCTAGGCGATACTCAATATTATTGAATCCATTTTCTTTGATTATTTTAGAGCCGAACTCAACCATTTTTTCTGAATGATCCACAGCGATGACCTTTTCTGCTTTTTGTGCAATCAATTGGCTAAGTGTTCCTTCACCTGCTCCAAGGTCTGCCACAACTCCAGGATTTATCATTTTAAAGAGCATTTCAGCGACGCTTTTCCATGTTCTGCCCGGTACGTATTTTTCACCAAAATTTCCAGCTAGTTCATCAAAATATATTCTTGCTCTATTGGATCGCTTTTCAATTTGGAGTCGCAGCGCTTTGTCGTCTAATGTACATTCGTTAATTTCATTGGCTGCAGATTCTAGAACCTCAAATAAGCTCACCATAACATTTGAATCCTCAGTTTTTGGGGCAGTTAACTGATAATAAACATGTTTTCCTGATCTCTCATCCATTAAAAGTCCCGAAGATTTTAGTTTAGATAATTGAGAAGATATTCTGGATTGCCCCATTCCAAGAATGCTTTGAATTTCGGCTACCGTGAGTTTTTCGCGCCTAAGAATTCTTAAAATCCGGATTCTAGTTGGGTCCGAAAGTAATTTTAGCCATTTCAGTATTGACGTCATCGGGTTTTTAACTACATATCAACATATCACGATATTTAGATATATGGCAAATACACATATTTTTTCTTCCGAATCTGTAACTGAGGGGCACCCTGATAAAGTTTGCGATAGCATATCAGATGCTGTTTTAGATGCATGTTTTGAACAAGATACATCATCAAGAGTAGCTTGTGAGACGATGGTTAAGGACAATGCCGTCATACTTGGAGGTGAGATTACAACATCTGCCGAGTTTGATTACCGTTCTGTGGTCAAAAAAACTCTTGAAGAAATGAATTATGATTCTTCTTATGCAGAGGGCACAGATTATTCATATACCTGCAAATTTGATGCTCAGAATTTTTTCTTCATGAATTTGCTCGGGCAACAATCGCCCGATATAGCGCAAGGTGTTGACGCCTCAAGTGCAGAGGATAAAGAGACAGATGAACAGGGGGCTGGTGATCAGGGTATTATGTTCGGTTATGCATGTAATGACACTCCTGAATTAATGCCTGCAGCAATTGCTTATTCTCATCAGCTTGGGGAAGCGATGACACAATTGAGAAAAGATAAGATACACACTTGGTTGAGACCCGATTCAAAAACCCAAGTTTCAGTTGAATACATTGATGGTAAGCCAAGTCGAATTACTGCTGTTGTTGTTTCAACGATGCACGCCAAAGAAATTTCAACAACAGATATTAGAGAAGCATTAAAAGTGGATCTTATAGAGAAGGTTTTACCTCAACACCTTCTTACCGAAGATACTAAATATCATATTAATCCTACCGGATTATTTGTTGTTGGTGGACCAGAAGGTGATTGCGGCTTAACTGGCAGGAAAATAATTGTTGATACTTACGGGGGTATGGGTCGTCACGGGGGTGGAGCCTTTTCTGGGAAAGATCCATCTAAAGTTGACCGCTCAGCTGCATACATGTGTAGATGGGTTGCAAAAAATATTGTTGCAGCAGGCCTAGCAGACCGTTGTGAATTACAGACAGCCTATGCGATCGGGTTTCCAGATCCTGTATCATTAACGGTTGATACATTCGGTACTAATTCAGTGGATGAGCAGAAAATTAATGAGGCGGTTTCTGAGGTGTTTTCGTTCAAGCCAGCTGACATCATCTCCCAGCTTAATCTGTTACGTCCAATATATAAAAATACCACGAATTATGGTCATTTTGGAAGAGAGGCCGACTTAGATTCACTAACATGGGAAAAAACTAATCGAGTAGAAGATCTAAAATCAGCCATTTAAACGTAAGAAATCCATCACAATGAGCAATAATCAAGACTACAGAGTTGCCGATATCGAGTTGGCAGATTGGGGACGGAGAGAGATATCAATCGCCGAACATGAAATGCCAGGCCTAATGGCAACCAGAACAAAATATGCTGGGGAAAAACCCCTCAAAGGTGTCCGAGTTATGGGATCTCTGCATATGACAATTCAGACCGCTGTTCTCATTGAGACCTTAGTTGATTTAGGAGCTGATGTTCGATGGTGTTCATGTAATATTTTCTCCACACAAGACCATGCAGCAGCAGCAATCGCTGTTGCAGGGGTACCGGTGTTTGCTTGGAAAGGTGAAACTCTCGAAGAGTATTGGCAATGTACCCTTGATGCTTTGACATGGCCCGACGGATCAGGTCCCGAACTTATTGTTGATGATGGTGGAGATGCCACGCTACTAATTCATAAGGGCGCGGAACTCGAGGAGGGTGATGATTGGGTTAACTCAGATAGTGATTCACATGAAGAACAAGTAATAAAAGATTTACTTAAAAGTGTTAATAAAGAAAAACCTCAAAAGTGGAGTGATTATTTTAAAGACTGGAAAGGGGTTTCTGAAGAAACGACTACAGGTGTTCATCGGCTTTATCAAATGTCAGAGCAAGATAAATTAAGGGTCCCCGCAATCAATGTGAACGACTCAGTGACGAAATCAAAGTTTGATAATCTCTATGGTTGTCGAGAGTCATTAGTTGATGGCATTAAACGTGCAACTGACGTAATGATTTCCGGCAAAGTTGCCGTGGTTTGTGGATACGGTGATGTTGGAAAGGGATGTGCTCAAGCACTAAAAGGTCAGGGAGCGCAGGTTGTCGTTACTGAAGTCGACCCCATATGTGCTTTGCAGGCATCAATGGAGGGATTTAGAGTCTTGCCAATAGAAGATACTTTGGGTTGGGCTGATATTTATGTAACTACCACTGGTAACAAGGATATCATAAGAATTGATCATCTGCTTTCGATGAAAGACCAAGCAATAGTTTGTAACATTGGTCATTTTGATAATGAAATTCAAGTCGATGCTTTAAATAATTCAACTGATGTAAATAGAGTCACAGTAAAGCCTCAAGTTGATCAGTATACAATGCCTGATGGCAGGCAATTGTATATGTTAGCAGAGGGAAGATTGGTCAATCTTGGTTGCGCTACAGGCCACCCTAGCTTTGTAATGTCTAATAGCTTCACCAATCAGACTCTTGCACAAATTGATTTATGGAAGAATCGCGAAAGTTATGTTCCTGGTGTTTATGTTCTACCCAAAAAATTGGATGAGGAAGTGGCATCACTTCACTTAGAAAAAATTGGAGCTAAATTAACTAAGCTTACCGATGAGCAGGCGAATTATATAGGTGTTCCTGTCTCCGGTCCATATAAGCCAGAGCATTACAGGTATTAGGATTTTTGCAAATCCCAAGGTTTTCTCATTTTTCTAGATAGCATTGATGAGGCTTCTTTGCTGTTGCCAATCTTCTCAGTTTTTGGGTTCCATTGAAGTTTTTGATTCAACCTCATGGATATGTTTCCCAAGTGACAAAGTGTTGCGCAACGGTGGCCTATCTCTGCTGGAAAATAGGGTTCATTTCTTGATTTAACACAATCTAGAAAGTTGCGATGTTCCCCTCCTTTACAGGTGTAAAGATGGAGTCCGTCCTTTGGAATGGGGTCTTTTACGATATTTTTTTTGTTGGCTTCTAGACCAGAGTCCCAGCTTTTACTTCCACACCAACCCTCTGAACCATAGAAGTGGATACTCGTTCCTCCACTTTTGACATTCAGCTTAACTCCATTTTCGTATTCATAATCGATTTCATAATCCACAAATGTGTTATACATGCTTCCTTCATTAATTGTTCCCTTACCACTAATACTTATTGGTCCAGTTCTCTCAGTATCATTTGCCCACTGAGCGGTATCAAGTTGATGCATGCCCCAGTCAGAAAATTTACCTCCAGAATAGTCCCATACATGGCGCCAGTGTTGCTGTTTGGTTCTGCTGATTGTGTAGGGCGCTTCTGGGGCAGGGCCAAGCCACATATCATAATCAAGATCTTTTGGAGCATTTGCGGGTTTTTCATTTGGAAATCGTTTTCCTGATGGAAGTGTTACTTTAATTTCTTTTAGTTTTCCAATTCTTCCATTTCTAACAACTTCGGCAAGTCGGTGATAAATAAAAAGGCTA
>CEUK01036368.1_pt1 | contig 10324 bp, 8 predicted proteins | sample 356451 | NCBI WGS metagenome assembly CEUK01 (sample SAMEA2622843, study PRJEB7988) | marine metagenome | isolation source: saline water (ENVO:00002010), including
TACAATTGATCCATTAACGTAAAGATCTTTGATACCTTGTCGCAATGCCCATTCTGCAGTGTCTGTATGGAAACCCTTTCGACCCCTCACTAAAGGAGCTAATAATTTAGCTCTACTTTTCTTAAGAAGATTAAGAACAGTCGTTAATATTGAAGTATGACTCTTTTTTTCTACCGGCACATCACACTGAGGACAAAACTGAGTCCCAACCTTGGCATATAAAAGCCTTAAAAAATGATATATTTCTGTTACCGTTGAAACGGTAGATTTTCCACCTCCACGACTAACTCTTTGCTCGATAGCAACTGTCGGTGGCAATCCGTCAACCTGATCGACATCCGGCCTTTCCATTTGCTGAACGAACTGACGAGCGTATGCAGACATGCTATCGAGAAAACGCCTTTGTCCCTCCGCAAAAAGAATATCAAATGCAAGAGTTGATTTTCCTGACCCAGATAGACCCGTAATAACTGTGAATTTTTCGTGAGGAATGGAAAGAGAAATATTTTTAAGGTTATTTTCTCTGGCGCCTCTAATAGTAATGAAATCGCTATTATCATTAGCTGCCTCAATCACTTTCCCTGACTTCGCCTTTGGTATTTTCTTTTCAGGACCTGTTGCAGCTTGAGTTAAAAATTTACCCGTATAACTTTTTCTATCTTTGCGAATTTCCTCTGGTGTGCCAACCGATATAATTTGACCTCCCTCCTCGCCTCCTTCGGGTCCTAAATCAATGACGTAATCAGCGCAATTAATAACCTCTGAATTATGCTCAATGACCAAAACAGAATGACCGTGGTCAACTAGCTTATGAAAGACCTTTAAAAGGACATTAATATCATCAAAATGTAAGCCCGTAGTTGGCTCATCAAAAAGAAGCAGATCACCCTTGGCATTTTTCTGAACCTTTTGGGACCTTTTCTTCAAAAGGTGTCCAACTAATTTAATTCTTTGACTTTCTCCTCCACTAAGAGTGTTAAGCGGCTGACCCAATCGTAAATACCCCAACCCAACTTCAGTTAAATGTTCAAGGAACATGACAACTTTTTCTGCCTTTTTGTCCTCTATTGATCTAAAAAATATAATCGCTGAATCCACCGTGAGTTCGAGAATTTCATGAATAGATTTCCCTCGTAACTTGAATTGTAAGACTTGAGGAGTATACCTTTTTCCCTCGCATTCAGAGCATTTAACATAGATATCAGAAAGGAACTGCATCTCCACTTTCTCAAAACCGTTTCCCCAACACCGACCACAACGGCCCACTCCAGAATTAAAACTAAAAAAACCTGGCAGGTGACCTGCCTCTTTTGCCTCAGGTATTTCAGCAAATAATTTTCTTATAAATTCAAATGCTCCAACATAAACCACAGGAGTGGATCTCGGATTTTTTGATAGCGGAGACTGATCAACTAATACTATCTGGCCAACATTTTTATGTCCATTAATGGCTTTAACCGTACCTGGGGATTCATCGGTAATTTCTCCCCTTATTTTCATTAAGTTTCTGTAAAGAACATTGTGAACTAATGTGGATTTTCCAGACCCTGAAACTCCAGTAATACATGTGAAAACACCAAGCGGTATATCTACATCAATGTCTTTAAGATTATTTTCTTTTGCTCCGCTAATTTTTAGACAATTTGTTTTTTTAACTGTCCTCCTCTTATCAGGAACTTTGATAGTTTTGATTCCTGAGAGATAATCTAGTGTAAGAGATTTGGATGAAGTTTTGGATGTTTTTACAGGTCCTTGAAAAACCAACTCTCCTCCGTCCTCCCCTCTCCCTGGACCAATGTCTACTAATTGATCTGATGCTCTTATGACACTCTCCTCATGTTCCACGACGAGTACCGTATTGCCTGCATCCCTCAAATCACGCATGACGTCTATTAACTGATCCGTATCTCTTGGATGAAGACCGATGCTTGGCTCATCAAGAACAAATAGTGTGTTAACTAGTGACGCTCCGAGACAAGTTGTAAGGTGAACTCTTTGCATTTCACCACCTGATAGAGAACGCGCAGAACGATCCAGAGTAAGGTAACCCAAACCTACACGATTGAGGTACTGGAGCCGGGAATGAACTTCTTCCCACATGATGTGGGCTGTTCTATCCATTTCTTTTTTCTTAAAGTAATCATGAGCTGATGGAGAGTTCCAAATTCGCAGTAACTCTTTTATGGGTAATTGCCAAACTTCAGGCAAGTTAAAGCCCAAGATTTTAAAGTTTAATGCGTCAGACTTGAGTCTTGATCCACGACAAGAGGGGCACGTGGTATAGGATCGATAGCGGCTAAGAAAAACCCTGACATGCATTTTATAGGCTTTGCGTTCTAGCCAATCAAAAAAGCCTTGAACACCATACCAAAGCCCAATCTCCCAATTGGCCTCAGGATCACCTTTCTCCCCGTACAAAACCCATTCCTTATCTTTCTTAGAGAGTTTTCTAAACGGTATGTTTATGTCTATTCCCTTAATCTTTGCGCAGGCGATAAGATCCTCCTGACATTCAGATCCTCTCTCTCCTTGGAATGGTTTGACTACACCTTCCTGCAAAGACAAGTCTTGATCTGGTAATGCTTTGAGAAGATCAATTCCAAGTGTCCTACCAAAGCCTCGACATTCTGGACAGGCGCCTATCGGATTATTAAATGAAAATAGCCCAGCTGAGGCCTCCTTAATTGAAATATCACATTTTTCACAACGTAAAGCTTTTGAAAAAGTCCAAAGCCTTGTGAAATCTTGCTCAGCCAAATGTATTTTTCCCTTACCTATTACAAATGCTGTTTCAATTGCTTCAAAAAGACGGGAACGAGTCTTTGCGCTGGTATTCAGTTTAATTCTATCCTGAATTATGTGAACATATGGAGCATTGATCTGGCCCTTAAAAAGTTCCGGTTCATCGGTTCGATATATTTGCTTTTCAATGGCCACTCTCAGGTATCCCTGAGATGAGAGAAATTGGAAAAAATCATTAATTTTGATATCTTTTGGGACTGGAATTTCAAAACAAATGAATACCGATTTTTCAGATAATTTATCCAATGCGAATTTAACGACTTTCTCAGGAGAGTCTTGGACAATGGGTTCCTCACATTTTGGACAAAAAGCATCTGCGGTATGAGCGAATAAAATCTTCAAGTAATCATTTATGCCAGTCAGTGTCCCAACAGTTGAACGAGTGGTCCTGACATTGTTTCCCTGTTCGATAGCAATAGATGGCGGAATACCATGTACATCTTTAACCTTTGGTTTATCCATGCGGTCAAAAAATTGCCTAGTATAAGGAGAGAATGTTTCAATATAACGTCTTTGTCCCTCCGCATAAAGAGTCTGAAAAGCCAATGATGACTTACCGCTTCCACTCGGACCAGTTACAACAATAAGTTTTCCTAGGGGGAGGTCCAAATCAAAACCTTTAAGATTATTTTGACTTACCTCCTTTAATGAAATCATGCCCTTTTGCCAAGAAGACAAATCTTGCTTCTTTTGTACGACTTTTGATCTCTTTTTGGAGGGCATTAAACGTTAATTATACTTTTAATTATTTATTTAAGATCTAAATAAAATGCATAAAGAAAAAGCATTTAACTGAGATATTTGCGTTTAATGATATCATGGAATAATCATTAAATGTGCCCAGATGAATGACGCCACGATTGACTCAGCGACTCCAATCGCAATAAAAATTGAAAATATCTACAAAGATATTGGTTCTCAAAAAATTTTAAGAGGCATTAATCTAAACATTATGTCTGGAGAAACCATGGTCTTAATTGGATCCAGTGGTGGTGGTAAAAGTGTGATTTTAAAACATATCACTGGTCTGATGAAACCAGATACTGGAAAGGTGATCATCAATGGGACAGACATTTGTAACCTCAATGAAAGTAGCCTTGCAAATATTCGAAAGACGATAGGAGTTTTATTTCAGAATGGTGCACTATTTGATTCCATGAGCGTTGGTCAAAATGTTGCGTTTCCACTTAGGGAACGTGGCGAAAAGAATTTTGATATTCTAGTTCAGAAAGTGACGGATGCTTTGAAGTTGGTTGGCCTTGAGGATCATATTAATAAAATGCCAAGCGCATTGAGTGGTGGCATGAGAAAAAGAGTCGCTTTGGCGCGGGCCATGATTGCCCGACCTAAAGTGATTCTCTATGACGAACCTACAGCAGGCTTGGACCCTGTATCAACGGGATCTATTGACACCTTAATAATGGAGATGCAAAAAAAATATGGTATCACCTCCATTGTGGTTACTCATGATATGAAATCGGCCAAAACCATTGCCGATAGAATTGCTTTCCTAAGGAAGGGATCAGTTTATTTTTGCGGAACTCCTGAAGAATTTGAGAAATCTACTGATCCAGTCATTCAAAATTTTATTAATGGCAACCCTACAGAGGAATCCTAGCAATGTTCTTCAAGTGGAGTATATTAACCTCACCCTAGGAGATCTTAATAACACTAATTTTTAAATATCGCTAAAATGAAAGAGAGTAGAACTGAACTTTTTGTCGGGTTCTTCTTATTAATTGGATTAGTCATTCTCGGTTCATTGGTTCTTAAGTTTGGTAACTTTGATGAGCGATTTGATAACACTTATCCACTTGTAGTGACATTTGACGATGGAGGTGGATTACTCAAAGGAACGGATGTTCGGCTTGGTGGAGTCAAAATTGGAAGAGTTGCAGATGCACCAAAAGTTAATCTTGAAAATTATGGTGGAGCGATCGTTAACCTAGATATTTTCAATGACTTTGAAATTCCTCAAGGCTCCTCTTTTTCAATTGGAACAAGTGGTCTCTTAGGTGATGCAATGATTGAAATTGCTGTTCCTAGTGAGAGAAATGGAAAGTTCATCAAATCTGGGACTATCATCCAAGGAGAAAAAACGACAGGCTTAGGTGCTTTGGCCTCTTCAGCTGAATCTTTATCCAACAAGGGTCAAGTGGTCTTGGAAGATGTACGGTCAGCTCTTGTAGACATAGGCAGTGCCGTTGAAAAATTAGATCAGAACATTCTTAGAGAAGAAAACCTAAAAAGTTTTAATCGTGCCGTTGCCGAAATGGCTGAAGCTTTAGATGCTATTAACAATAAAGTTCTCGGTGATACTAATACCGAAAATCTTCGAGAATTACTAACGAATTTAAGGAATGCTAGTATCAAAGTTGATGAAGCGGCAATTAAAATTGGACCAATACTTGATAGTGGAAATGAAGCTATCACGAGTATTGAGCCGGGACTTAAAAAATTAACCGCAGCAGCTGAAGGTGCCGACCAGGCTTTCGAAAAAATAAATAATGGAACCGGTCTTTTTAATTCACTCCTTAGGGATGAGACCATTAAGAATGATGTTAAGGGATTTATTGCGAACCTCAGAAAAAACGGAATACTATTTTATAAGGATAATTCGATTGAAGCTGATATAGAAGAAAAGCCTAAAAGACGCGGTCCCTTTAAACCAAGATAATAACATTCATTATTATTTAAGTTTCTCATATAAAATTTAATTCCCCAAATGTTCGAAACTTTAATTATAGCAAGTGTCCTTTTAATTGGAATAGGATGCCGGTCTTTTCAGATTAAAAGTGTTCATAAATTAGGTTCCCTTTGTTTTGTTTTTGCAACTTTTTTGGTTGGTTATTTCTTAGGCGATAGAAATATTTTAGTAGGTATAATTTTCACCTCCGGTTGGTTTTTGCTTCCACTTATTAGTATATTTGTGACATCAAGAAATTTGAGATTACCGCTCGAGAAGAAACTTAGGAATCGTTTTCCACCAAATCGAGATGTCTTTCCTCAGCTACCCGAATTTACATCTAAAGTCGAAAATGAGGGGTTTGAACATATTCAAGATTCAGGGTGGGAATGGGAAGACCGTGACCAGTTTATTCGTTTCTTTTATGATGATGGATCAAAGTTACAGGCTACAATAAACTTCAATCGGCTCAGTGACTTAGGTATTGCTTATATTACGTTATGTACCAGAACTAATGACGGTAAAACCCTAACAACATGGAATAATCCATACCGTTTACCAATGCAGTTACAACCTGATTGTATGATCAATGTGGTAAAAGATACTAACTCTTTTAGCGAACTCATTGAAATGCATAAAAAATTCCTTAGAAATAAAGGTATTTCGGATTCAGACCTTAAGGAAACTGATACCGACAACCTTGATAAACTCGCAGAAAAAGACATGCGTGATCAAATTGATCACAACCTCGATAAGGGATTTTTAAAGCTCACAGGCAATGGAACTTTCTCGTATTCTTATAAGGGCTTGTTCTACGTATGGTTCCAATCAACAAAAGATATTATACGTTATTTTTTTTCCTGATATTAAATTTCAATGTTTGGTGGCATTAAGCCAAAGCAGCGGCTAGGCAGGTTTGGAAACTTGCTAACAAGTATCGAAATGTAAATAGGAAAATCGACTATCCCTTTTTAGCCAACTGAGGAAGTAGGCCTTCTTTGAGTGCCTTCTCAATGTATTTCTCAGGAGACTTATTGAATCTACGAAGTGCAGACTTGTTATAAAGATAAACAGTCTTTCCTTCAACCTCTACAGTTGGAGAATCAGGTGTCACCAATCTCTCATTATAGACAGGGCACATTCTTTGATCTAAAAGCTCAACCTTATCCAGACCTAACTTTTCATCCATTCCAGAAAATTGTGGAAGCAACTTAGGCATTGCCTTGATAATATATTTAGGATTTTTGTTCCATATCTTTACACAGGCAGTGCAACAGAAATAAACTTTTTTACCCTCGAATTCAGCAACCTCTTCCTCATCAATTTCGTCGCCAACCATAATGGGACATTCTTTGTTTTCGGCATGTGATATTGCAATATAAAGGAATGAAATCAGAGGAATTAAGAATAGTTTCATAGTGTTATAAATTTTGAATTATTTTTTTTATATTAGTAAGTTTTACTTTTTTTTCAAGAGCTGTCAGTAACTTATCTTTCTTTTAAACAGATAATAACTAGCAATTCTTTATAAATAATGCCCGGATAACTTTAAATCTTTCGGGTAAATTGACTTGGAGTCACACCTATTACTCCCCTAAATGCTCTAGCAAAGTGGCTCAAACTTTGATAACCAACCTCCAATGATGCTTCACTCACATTTAGCCTTCCTGAGGATAAAAGCTCACAGGCCCGGTTTATTCTAAGTTTTCTTAGATATAAACTCAGTGTCATACCGGTTTCCGCAGCAAATAAACGAGATAAATAATGAGGGCTACAAGCACAGGCTTTAGCAACTAGATTTAAATCTAAAGGGTTTTGTAGATTCTCTGAAAGATAGTCTTTAGCCTTTTCTATTCTTTCAAGAACAGCACGCTTTTGACGTGAACAGAAAAATTCCTTCCTTTCTCGGCTATCTGAAAATGCCCATTGAGATAATATTTCCATTGCCTTCGACCTAAACCATAAACTTGATCCAGCACCGCTAATTGATGGAGCAGAAATGGATTCAGCTATCTGACGTTCTTCCTGCCTTAGAAATTCGCGTATCTTAAATGGCTTTTCTCCCTCTACCCGATTAGGTTCAAATATCATCGCCTCTAGTCCAGCACGAAGGTCATCTTTGTTATCATTGAGAATTTCTTTAAGGAAGGATTCCGTGAATTTTATATTGATAAATTTTTGGCGTCCCTTCGTATGCTTACATTTAATTTTATCATACCTCTTCAGCTGAATCGCCATCATCATGTTTGGAAAATATTGCTTTTCAATCCCTGCTGTGGTGATTGTGCCAGCACCTTCCAAGCAAACTCTCAATAATAGCCCGTCTTCATTAGATGCACATTCGTATTCAATATCTTTATTAATTTCTGCCTCTATAACTGAAAACTTGTAGGAATTTTCTTCATGCCCTTCATTAACTACTTCTACTCGCCATCCCTTTTTGGATTCTCTCCAAGGGGAAGAATCTTCTATGGGTTTGATGTCTTTAAGTTGTGGCTCTGGATAAATCATTTTTGAGGGTTGAATGATTTTAATAATTCAAATTCATCATAATTTTTATTAACAATAATGAGAATCATTCTCATTATGATCTTATTTTTATTCATTTCAAGGAAAAATGAACCCATTGAATGCCTTTGTGATTTATAAGAAAATGACGATAAGTCCTAATTTTTGACTATATATGACTCGATAATGTCTTTTGCTCTATCTTGTCTAAGTTTATCATCATCAGTTTCTTTCACCAATTTAAACAAGTGTGCATAAAGCGCTTTGCCATCGACTTTACCTTTCAATGAGAAAGATGACTCCGAATTTTCCATTTTCTCATCAAGTACCGAACTTACGTAGGCCCAAAATTTAGCATTTTTATCCCAGTATTTTTTGGGCTCTGAAAAGTCAACGAGATCTGTTCGCTCATAATAATTCAACCCAACTTCTCGACATAGTATATTGCCCGTTTCAGAAACTTTTTTATAGTTGTCCTGTTCATGAAACCATCCCTTTGAAGTGATGGTATGTCGGTTTATTGCCATCATAATTTCGTAATCACTGCGCTTTGTGTATTCACGACGCGGCAATGGTCTTCTGGTCTTGCTACCCTGCCATGATGACATTCCGCTATCGTGAACCCATTTACCGTAACTTTCATATCTCGGGCTATCATCGACCTGATAAACTTTCTGTGACCAAGTTCCTTGAACTTGCTCCTTATCTAAGTTGCGTCGCTTCCATGTGTTATTTCCAATGAATTCAAAAATTTTTTGATCTTCGTATTTCCACTCTTGTTTCCAGTGTTTAACAACAACTTCCAAATCTTCAAGCCATAGGACGTGTTGCATGATTATGTTTTTTGGAGTGTCCTTGACAACAAAAATTATTTCAGTCGCCTCTGCGAGGTATGGTTTTCTTAATTCATATTCATCAGAAATCGCAATGGTTTCCATAAACTTGAAAGTTACCTCATATTCACCAGCCATTGAAAGAATTGCCTTTCTGTCTTTGTCTATGTTTGGTGTTTGTTTAGTATTCTCACCACTAGAGATGAGGGGTAATATAATGAAGAATGAAATAATTGTGGCCAATTTAAATTTGTTATCCATTTTCTTTTAATTTATCTTTTTCTATAAAATGGAGGAAAAGCGTCATCTTTCAAGTCAGCTTCGGCCGCCAAAGGTGACCAATGTCGCATATCTCTGAGCTCTTCCTCATCAAATAATCTTGCGCTACCATCGAGCATTGCTGCAACTGCTTTGCCTTTCCATCGTAAGTCTGCAAATCCATGTTCATCGGGTTTAGCGTCTTGAGACCAAGGTTTGGATTCCCAATTTTTCCTTAAAACTACCGGAGGTTGAACTTCAAAATACCCTCTTCCTTCCCAAGCCTCATCCGGATTAGAGCGAGCAGATAGAAAAACTATTAAATTAGGTGCGTACCTAATTTGGGATGTGTGCCTAATACAAAATGGTCCAACTCTTTCCTCAACTCTGGCACTTGGCCTTAGTAAACTTCCGCTTCCAAAATGGCCTCCGATGAAGGTTGTATTCATACCTAGGTTTGGTGAAACGCTCACCATGTAATCACCATGTTCGTGATTAAAAACGACTTCGTTGCCGTTATACACAAGGGTGCGTGTAACGTCGTGTATGTAAGGATATAGTCTCCAAGGATATCTTGCATTAACCGGAGCAGCTAAGGTTTCACCCCATTGGTTTTTTGCTGATAAGTCTGTTTTGTATCCTGGCAGAATTGCACCATCATTATCATTAGAATAGAGATTAAATGCCACCATTAAGTTTCTTGCAGCTGTCATTTCCTTGCCCATCATCGCCTGCCTCTTAAATAAACTGATTGAACTGATCGAAACCGCTGCAATCGCAGCAATGAGAGTCAAAGAAACCAATAACTCAATGAGGGTAAATGCCCTTGTTTCTTTGGGAAAGAATTTCATGGTAGCGTGCAAAGTTTGAATATCACTCAGATATCCTTTTTCATTACCCGGAGAAGTTTTTTCTTTTCCTCCATTGGCAGTGAAATTAAGCCATCCTCTGTTGAGTCAGCTGTTTGCTTGTGTACATCAACCCAGTCTTTACCATTAAAACTGGTTTGAATGGTGTAAATACTTCCTTTAAACTGGTTCCAGCTGATGGTTATCGTACCATCATGGGCTTGAATGGTGTTAATTTTAACCTCACCGGTCGCAACAGGCGGTTCTTCTATGAGACTGTAATTTATTTCGAGGCGTGGAGCATAACCTCCAAAAAATTGCTCCTCAGGGCTATCCTTTGTGAAAAAATTCACAAATCCACCCTGATGATTTGCCGTATGCAATGAGCT
>CEUK01186491.1_pt1 | contig 10298 bp, 15 predicted proteins | sample 356451 | NCBI WGS metagenome assembly CEUK01 (sample SAMEA2622843, study PRJEB7988) | marine metagenome | isolation source: saline water (ENVO:00002010), including
CTTGTTTAATTCATTGAAGAATTTTAAAACATAAATAGATCCCATAACTATTATCGGAATCCAATAGAAAATATTTAAATTCATTTATAAAAATATAATTTAATTGTATTTGAAAGCTTTTTATAAAAAAAGTCATTATATATTTAATAAATATTAATTAAAATTAATTAAAAAATTTCTTTTATTTGAAAAATTTTTGTTTTTAGAGAGATCTAAAATCTAATTTCATATTTTTTTTGTATTATTGTATATGCAAGTTAAATATATGTATAACTTATATTTTAAACCAAATTTTATTAATTATTTTATAAAAAAGGTGTTTAATTTAATAAATCTAATACCAATCAATTTATTATGATAGATGTATTATTGAATACTCAGTGATATAAAATTTGATAGGTTTGTATTAGAAATTAGTAAAAGTCTTTAAAAATCAAGATAAAAAGGTTTATTTTAATTATTATACTTCTAAACAAATTTATGACTAACGATAAAAGTAGTTCAAAAAATAAAAAACCAAATTACGAAATAAAAGAAACTCCTTTACTAAAAAAAATATTTAATAAGATATTGGGACCTATTAGATTTTTTTAGGACCATATAAAACTTAAATTTATTAAAATTTAAAATTGATATTTTAGTAAAAGATATTTTTTAAATATATTAATGATTAGACTTTATTTTTATTAAAATAAATAAAATTAATTTCTTTTTAATTTCCTTGGAGAATATTTTAAATTCACTATATAATTAGCTATCAATGAAAGAACTAAAAAAAACATTAAACTTTCTAAAGTAGAAAAATTCATAATAAAAGAAATTACACTCCTTTAATAAAACAAATTTTCAAAGAAAATCAAATATAAATTTAATTTATTAGTAATTTGTAAGAAGATTTTCAAAGATATTTTGATTTATTAAGATATTAATTAATTGGTTTTGCTCTTTGAGCTTTACGAATTGCGTTTTTCATCACCTTATTTTTAATAGCTATATCAGAAATACAATAAATTGATAAAAAGAAAATTAATTTAGCAAAGAATGAAATATGCATGTTTGATAAATTCTCCATGTAAAAAAATTAATTCAATGTGTCAGTTTTGGAAAAAAATAATAGGATATTTAAAATTACATAAATTTAATATACTCTAAACTCATAAAAACAAATTTTGACATTTAATCAATTTAAAATTTAAATATGAACATTTAAATTAGAATATATTTAAAATTCGAACTGAATTTAGGATGTCAACCAACATTATCAGTTTAATAGGCTCTCAACAGGGATCTAGAGATAATGTAAGGGTAGCTTTTTTAAATGAAATTGAAGATTTAAAAGATATTTTTAATCAAAGTCAAGAGGAGTGGAGTGATTTCGATAGTTGGACAAGTCTATCAGCTCAACAATGGATCTTTTCTCAAGCAATTCATATTTTCAATGGAAATAAAATAGATATCTGTTGTTTTTGTTGTAATTATAATTATGTTCGGCAAGGAGACTTTGGAAAGAGAATAAGTGAACGATGTTATGGTGTTAAAGTTGCATTCATGATAGAAAAAGTTTTAGATGAACTTATAATTGCAAAAGCTAAGAGGGAAAATGATGGTACATATTCTGCATAAATATGTTCATTATTCTCTATACAACAGTAAAATAAGAATTTATGCTAATAACATTAAATATATAAACTATGAATGTTTCTGATGATGAGATTTTTGCTAAAAAAGAAGAATTTAGTGAATTCTTAGAAAAAGCTTCTAATAAGGAATACATTAATAAAAAAGATGAAGTTAATGAGCTAATACATCCAAATTCTTTAATTACTAAAAACATTTCACTTTTTACAAAAAATCCCAATTATAAATTACTTACTTGGCTGATTATACAAATTCTTATATTTACATTATTTATTGATGTAGTTGTATTTTTTAAAAATCATCTTGTACCTTATATAAATTCATTTTGAACTTCTGAATAATTAATTTTGCATACTCTAATAAAGTTTAATGAACTTATTGAAAACTAAAATTAACCTTACTAAGGGATATTTTAATTAAATTTTTTATTTAGAAAGAGTAAATAAAAAAAGAGTGTTTGTTAAATAATTGTTTTAAATGAAATTAAAAAAGCAAATTTAGTTTAAATTGTTGTGATAAATATTGCACCAATTCAATATTGATTTTGGCTAATATTTATAAATGTATAAAAATCAAACTTTATTTATTTCTCTAGCTATCGGTTTAATTGTTATCCCTCAGCTTTTCTTAAGTGCAACTATTTTTTTTAAATAATTAAGTTTTTTTTTACTAATTATTTCTTTTTGAATATTTTTATAATTTAGATCAAGGGTGTTTATTAAAGATATATTTTTATTGTTTTTTTGTTTGTTCTATTAATTGAATTCTATTTTTCTTTAAATTTTATTTGTTTTTTTAATTACAACAAGAATATAATCAATCATGAAATTAAAGTTCAAGAAATTATATTTTTTTGGTATCTTACCAGTAATTTAAAACCAAGAGTTACCTAAAATAAATCAAACTTTCAGTTAGTTCTTTCAAATTATTTAGTGTCATTTCTGTGCCAAAAATGTTAAGAGGAATTATATAAATATTAAATATTCATCAATTGCTTTACATATTTTAATACTTGTGTTACATTAATTAATAATTATTTCACTTATCATGACACCTGAAGCAGAAAGATTTAATGGCTGGGCTGCAATGCTTGGTTTTGTAGCAGCGGTCGGCGCATATGTTACAACAGGTCAAATTATCCCAGGTTGGTTTTAATGTCTAATCCTTCATCAGTTACTACCGAATCTGGCGGTAGACAAAATATGTTTCCTACTGAAACTCGTCCATATATAGACGAAAGTGTTTCATATGAAGGTTATCCTCAAAATGCTGAAAAAGTTAACGGTCGTTGGGCAATGATTGGTTTTGTAGCTCTTTTAGGCGCATATATCACTACAGGCCAAATAATACCTGGTATTTTTTAATTAATTTTAAATTTACTGATAACTACTTTTAAATAACTTTTAATCAAATGAACAAATCTGATAAAACTCCAAAAATTATTGAAAAAGAAAAATTGGTTGCAGAAACTCTCAATGGGAGATTCGCAATGATCGGATTAATTGCTGCCATTGGTGCTTATTTAACAACTGGACAAATTATCCCAGGTTTCGTTTAATTGTTTTGAGTATTATTCCTAAAAATAAAAATGAATATTGGAATTCTTTTCTTAAAAGTTAATACTATTGGTTCAATTACCCTATCTGAACTAGATTGGATTGCTAACAATCAATCTGATTTTAATAGATTAGATATGGCTTTAGTAATAAAACTAGGTAGGTTAATGGATAAAGGAGTTATTGAAATAGATTGCAGATTACCAGCTTGATTTATTTATTTCAATTTTAGATTTAAACTATTATTTAATCTCAATCTATTTAATTAAAATTTTTCTTCATAGTTTTAAGTTTCTATATAATTTTTTTTTACTACTTTAAAAATCTTTAAATTTCATTATATTGCTATAGTTTTTTCTTAATCTATTAAGTTGTTGACTTGTAGCAATACAACAACAATTTTTGATATTAATCAAATTTTATAATAAATTTTTCTTTCTTATATTTAAATATTAAGCTGCATCCAAATCTATTTTTAATTCAATAGATTTAAGTTTTATTGCTTTTTTTATTTTTGAGAGAGCCTCTAATTTTAGTCTTCTTTGTTTATCTGTTTCATTTCGATGCTCTTTGACTTCAGCTATAGCTAACTTAACTTTTTGGAATTTTAGATTAAGATCTTCACTTTGATTCATTTTAATCATTAGAAATTTTTCATATTAAACTTCAGTTGTTTTAAAGAGTAAATGAGTAATTTATCTAAATATTAAACTTGAATGTAGATGATGTAACTTAATATCATTGAACTTTTTTTAAGTTATTTATAAATAGTTGAGATTTGCCTTTAAAAGAACTTATTAATTACTTAAATTTTTTATAAATTTATAAGTTGCTGATTACATTCAATAATTCTAAAGTTATACCTTTTTCGCTCATGGAATGGCCAGAATTAGGAACAATTGTAAGGGTTGAATTATCTAATTTCTGATGAAGATCCCATGCACTTCTTACTGGACATACGACATCATATCTTCCCTGAATTATATTGGTACGAATATGTTTTATTTTTTCTACTCTGTTTAAAATATAATTTTCTTCTAGAAATATATTATTTATAAAATAATGACATTCAATTCGAGCAAATGCATCATAAAATAAACTCCTTGATGTCTCTTTGATGGTAAATTCTTTTTTTATCAAGTGACTAGTTGATAATTCCCAATTTGTCCAAGCTATTGCGGCTTCTTTTCTAAGTTTAATATTGTCGGATGTTAAATACTTATAGAAAGATTTAATTAAATTATTCCTTTCTTTGACTGGAATAATAGATATGTATTTTTCGTATTCTTCAGGAAATATTTCACTGGCTCCATATTGATAAAACCATGAAAGTTCAAAAGATCTACATAAAAATATACCTCTTAAAGTAAGACTTATAACTCGAGATGGATATTGGATTGCGTAAATTAGAGATAAAGTTGAGCCCCATGATCCGCCAAATAAATGCCATTTTTCAAATTTTAGATATTCTCTAATTTTTTCAATATCTTCTATTAAATCAATCGTTGTATTTTGCCTTAATTCTGAAAAGGGCTTTGATTGTCCACATCCTCTTTGATCAAATTGGATAATATCAAATTTACTAGGATCAAAATATCTTCTATATCTAGGTTGACTACCTCCGCCTGGTCCTCCATGAATAATAAGAATTTTTTTTCCCTTTGGGTTCCCAGATCTTTCCCAATAAATAGTATGAATACTGTCAACTCTCAGAAAGCCTTTATCAATTGGCTCAAGTTCTGGAAATAAACTTTTAATTACCATTATTTGAATATTAATATTTTAATTTTAAATTTTATAGTTGAATATTCAAGCTTATATCATAATTTTAATCCTAGAGGTTCAACTTTTTAATTTTTTAATTTTAAAATATCTTTTATTGTTAAGGTTTTTCAATACTGAAGTTCATATTTTCATTAATAGCTAACTAAAATCCCCTCTAAGGAACTTTACATATTTTAAATTTGTTTATAATGAATAATTAAAGGAAAGACCTAATATTTTGTTAAGTATATTTTTCTCACTTTTTATTTGTGTTTTATAAATAAGAAACTAAATTTAAGTAAGATATTTTATTATTATGGGAATTAAATTTAAGAAATTTTTTAATTTAAACTCTTATGAATGGTGGCGAAATCATCGTAGATTTGTGACATTGGGAGCTTTTCTAGCTTTATTCGCATTTTATATAAGAATACCCTCTGCTAATGATTTTAAAGTTCGAGATACATGCGGAAGATTAAATGCCAGTTATCAAATTACGGGTAAAGAAGCATTATTGAAATTAAATCTCAATTCTTTAAGTGAATTTAATGACCGCACTCTTGCTAACAATTATTGTGAAAGATATTTAGGCTTGGAATAATTATTTTGATAATCTTTAAATAAACAAGAATAAATTTTTCTAATGTTAAAAACAGAAGTAATTATTGCTTTGACTAAATGGATACAAAATTGGAAAAAGATTTACGGAGAAAGTCCTACTATAAATGAATGTATTACTTGGTTAGAGTGGAAATTTGAAGATTCATCTATTTCTGAGGATCAGAAAAAATTAGTAGAAGCTGTTCTCAATTCTAATAAGGGATAATTATTCTAAATTAGTTGAATTTTATATTGAATTAATTTACTAATTTGAGCTATTAGGATGTTAAAAATAAAATAATATTATAAAAAAATGAACAATTCAGGAAAAAAAGTATTAGTAACTGGTGCTTCTGGATATATAGCTCTTCACTGTATTTCTGAACTTATAAAAAGTGGTTATAAGGTTAAAGGTTCCTTGAGAAATTTAAATAAAGAAATAGAAGTCCGAAAGGCTTTAGGATCTTTAATTAATGACTCTAATTTTGAAATATGTAAGCTTAATCTTCTTTCAGACGAAGGATGGGACTCTGCAGCATCCGATTGTGAATTCCTACTCCATATAGCTTCCCCATGTATTATAAAAGAACCAAAAATTGAGAATGAAATAATTAAACCAGCTGTTGAAGGAACAATCAGAGCATTAACAGCAGCTCAAAATTCCAATATTAAAAAAGTTGTATTAACCTCATCAATAGGCTCAATAGCATATGGACATGATAAAAAAATTTGTAATAACAAGGATTGGACAAATATTAAAAAAGGAGTCGGATCTTATATAAAAAGTAAAACAATGGCTGAAAAAGCAGCATGGGATTTTCTGAATAATTTATCTAATCCTTCTTTTTCGATGACTAGTATTCATCCTGGAATGGTTTTTGGACCTTTGTTAAACAACAATATTGAAGGTGCATCAGCAAACTTGATAAAACAATTGATTAAAGGAGAATTTCCAGCACTTCCGAATATTTACTTCACTGTTGTTGATGTTAGAGATGTTGCTGAATTACACGTAAAATCATTAATTAATAGAAATAGTGATAATAAAAGAATAATTGTTACTTCTCAAAAATCAATCTCATTTTCTCAAATTTCAATGCAATTAAGACAGTTTGGTTTTTTGAAATCTCCTCTAAATTTAATTCCTAGTCCTTTAATAAAATTTCTCGCAATATTTAATAAAGATATGAAAACTACACTATCAATGATTAATAGAGGTTATTTTGAGGTGGAGATTTATGAAACTAAATCAATCTTTAATTGGGAACCAATAGCTTTTGATAAAACCATGAGAGATATGACCACATCTTTGCAAGAATTACTAAATTAAATTTTAAAAAGCTTTATTTATGTATTATTGAAAAATTAAATGAATTGATTGTTATCATAGAAATTTTAAAAATTAATTTGTTAGTCATTTCTAATAAAAATTAAAATTCCTATTAAAAAAATATCAAGTACTCTAAGATTTAAATATTATGAATTAATAATATTCATGGAGGAACAACAAAAATTAGTTGAGTCTGCAACTATAAAAACTTTTAGGGATTTCGCTGATAAAGCTGATTTTTCCTTCTTGAATAATCTGAATCCTGATCCTCAATCATCAAATGATGGTAATGACCATATTCCAAGAGAAATATTTTCGGGCCATTTTGTTCCTGTAAAGCCAACTGCAATATCTTCACCAAAATACATAGCCCATGGAAAAAATTTTTTTAATGAACTTGGATTATGTCATGAATTAAAAGATGATAAATCTTTCTGTAGTTTTTTTACAGGTAATATTGTTTCAATAAACGAAATCCCTAATTATGGATGGGCAACAGGATATGCTCTTTCTATTTATGGTAGTGAATATATTATTCAATGCCCTTTTAAAACAGGTAATGCTTACGGAGATGGCAGAGCTATATCAATTTATGAAGGAGTATTCAATAATAAACGCTGGGAAATGCAATTAAAAGGAGGAGGACCAACTCCATATTGTAGAGGGGCAGATGGAAGAGCTGTATTAAGGTCAAGTATTAGAGAATTTCTTGCACAAGAGTTTATGAATTCTTTAAAAGTTCCAACTTCAAGATCTTTAATACTTTTTGCCTCTGAGAAAGAAACTGTTATGAGACCATGGTACGGAGCTAATTCAAATACATTTGAACCTGATATTCTTGTTGAGAATCCTGTCGCAATTACTACTCGGGCTGCCCCATCTTTTCTACGTGTTGGTCAAATTGAATTATTTTCAAGACGAGTTAAAAATAATTCTCATCCGAATGCATACAAAGAGCTAGAAATGATTATAAAACACTTAATTCAAAGGAATTATGAAGATGATATTGGTAGAGATTTGGCATTTTTAGATCAAGTCATAGAGCTTGCTTTTTTATATCGTAATCGACTTATATCTTTGGTTTCAAATTGGATCCGTGTAGGTTATTGTCAAGGCAATTTTAATAGTGATAATTGTGCTTTAGGAGGATATACTCTGGATTATGGACCTTTTGGTTTTTGTGAATTATTTGAACCTGGATTTCAACCATGGACCGGAGGGGGTGAACACTTTTCTTTTTTGAATCAACCAAAAGCCGCAGAAATCAATTTTAAAACATTTTGTAATTGTCTAATCCCTTTATTTAAAGATAATAGGAAATTGTTAGATAAACTTGCTGAAATTGAAAATGATTTTTCAGACTATATGAAAAGAGAAATGGAGTTAATGTGGCAAATGAAATTAGGTTTAAGTTTTTGGGATACAAATCTTGTTGAATCTCTTTTTAAATTAATGCTTGTTACTAAAGTTGACTATACAATGTTCTTTAGAAGATTATCAGAAATTCCAGAAGATATTGGATTGCTAAAGGAAAGTTTTTATAAACCTATTTCAGAGGATATTAATCTTCAATGGACAAATTGGCTTAAATCCTGGAAAAATAATATTCATAAAATTGGAGATAGCAAAGAAAAATCTGCATTAATGAAAAGTGTAAATCCTCAATATACCTGGAGAGAATGGTTAGTTGTCCCAGCTTATGAGAATGCAGAAAAAGGAGATTACCATTTATTAAATGAATTACAAGAGGTTTTTGATGATCCGTATAAACGTCAAATTAAAACTTTAGATAAGAAATTTGATAGCTTAAAGCCAATTGAATTTTTTAATAAAGGTGGTATTTCTTATTACAGTTGTTCTTCTTAGGATTTATTCATTTGGAATAATCTTTTAATATAATTTAGCTTTTAAAATTGACCTCTAATTAAATAAAGATAATGCTTAAAAATTAATAAATATAATCTTTAAAGAATGTAGTGATTTAATGAGTTTCGTTGATAATGATCCAAAAAAAAGTGAGGTTGTTAGTATTCTGAAAAAACAGAAAATCAAAAATTTATTTCAGAAATAAGATTGCTGTATTAATAACTAATAATGTAAATGTATGTAAAGTTTTGGAATAATTTTACATGAAGAGTTGAAAAAAAAATTTTTTAACTTTTTATTTGATTTTTATAATCTAATTATTAATTCTCATAATTTCATAAGCCATATTCTTCTATGTTTTGTGCAATACTTCTTAGTAGTTCAATAATCTCTGAATCGGAACAGTCTGTATCCTGTTTTAAAGCTATGCATTCATCTCTTATGGCAACATTAGTTGACCACCATATTCCTGTACTATTTGTATCATCGAAGTCAAATTTAGACATAGTTATTAATTCATAAATTTATAATAATACAATTTAAATGTTCTATAAAAAGAAATAATTTTCTACCCTCTGCTATTCAATTATTTTTATATATACTATTTTGCTTTGTCGATAGCCACTAATAAACCACCAATTAACGAGAGATTTCTTGCAAGATTAGCCATTTGCAGTGGAACAACATGAAAAATTATTGTTGTTGGAATGAGGAAAATCAATAAAAGTGTGCAAGCTAATTTTACTTCTTTTGTAAATATTAAGAGTATAGTTCCTGTAATCAAAAGGATAATAGCAGCTATTAAGAATACTATAGAGATTGATTCTGGAAAGCCTCTACTTACAATATATTGAGTTTGGTCGCTGAAATTAAGCAATTTACCAGGTATTGCAAATACAAAAATAGCGCTTAAAAGTAACCTTCCAAGAAAATCTAATGAATAAAATCTTTTTAAATCCATAAATAAATTTATTACTATTTAATAAATAGCTAAAAATAATTATATTTTCAACTAGTAATACAAATCAAATAATCAATCCTTTCAGTCTAATATATGTAAATTTAAGATACCTTTATTTAATTTCCCCTTAATAATTTAAACTTTTATTAAATCTATAGAGCATTTTTGCTTATATATATAGATAAAAAAAATGTTAATATAATACATACGTTCATCCCAGCTTTCGGGACGCATGACATGGCAATAGGGAACGGGATTGCTTACTTCTATAAAGGTCATGAATAACCTCGTACGCATCAGAGAAAAATTAAGAAAAGCTGAAAGATTACACAAAGCTCAAATTTTCGCAACTGAAAATGGAAGAATTTGTAATTACAATCCGAATAAATTTAGAGAACGGCTAAAGCAAGCTAAAGCTGAATTATCCAAAACTTAATATTATAAAAAAGAGAGTTTTAAACTCTCTTTTTTATTAATTATCCTCATTCAAGTCAGAATACTCAATCTCATTAGATATAGGCAATTGAGAAGCACTATTCGTTGACTCTACTATTAATGCAGTTAAAGCTTTATTCTTTTTTGA
>CEUK01021046.1_pt1 | contig 10296 bp, 13 predicted proteins | sample 356451 | NCBI WGS metagenome assembly CEUK01 (sample SAMEA2622843, study PRJEB7988) | marine metagenome | isolation source: saline water (ENVO:00002010), including
TTCACAAGAGCTAAAAAATCGAAAAGTTCAGAGCCTAGAGGCAAAAAATCCCGATATAATTGCCGCTGGAAATTTGGGCTGTATGATGCAGATTTCATCCTCAACAAATATTCCAGTAGTTCACACAGTTGAACTAATTGATTGGGCAACGGGAGGACCTAAACCCAATAAATTAAAGATTTAAAATTAGTTAAACTTCTTCAGATCCAAAATCATATAGAAAAATTTTGTAGCTTCTTGAAATTAATTTTTTTATCCCCACATCTTAAGCTGAGGCGCCAAATAGGGTCTCTAAACACTAACTGCCTATGCCGACTTACGGGTAGGTGCAAATTGGAATCGCTCATAGGAGGATAAACAATGAGACAATTTGATTTTTCACCACTTTACAGAGCCACTGTAGGGTTTGACCAAATAGCGGACATGTTTGACAGGGTTCTTACTTCCGATACACAAACTTCTAGCTATCCCCCCTATAATATAGAGAAAATTGATGAGGATGCATATCGTATCTCCGTAGCAGTAGCCGGCTTTTCTGAGGCTGACCTGAATGTTGAGGTTAAAGAGAACTCCTTGTTTATTTCGGCGGGAAAAACAGACGAAAAACAAAAGAATTACTTGCATAGAGGCATTGCGAATCGCAGTTTTGAGCGTCGGTTTCAGCTGGCCGATCACGTGCATGTAAATGGGGCAAACCATTCAGATGGAATGCTTCATATAGACTTAAAACGAGAAGTTCCCGAGGCATTGAAGCCAAGAAAAATACATATATCTAATGGATCTTCAAAACAAACGATTGAGGCTTTAGCCAGCTAACCTAACTTTGATAGCGCTGGCTACCCTGCCGGCGCTACCACCGCAACAATAGGCCCAATATCAAAACCAAAGTCTACTCGATTAAATTTTGGTGAGTATAGCCTGGATATATTACCATCCAGATAAAGAGCATTATCAATTTTTAAATGATCTAAGAAGGTACGAGCAAAGTGATGAAAATTCACTGCTTGATTTGAAATTAAAAATATTGCTTTTAATCCATCTCTGGTAATGCCAACTCCGCTTCGCACGAATTTTGAAGATCCATCCTTTAAGAATTGTGGGTGAATTTTGCCATCAATGACTAGCAAAGGACCCGATTGTGTAGCGTATTGGCACTTTATTTTGCCTCGCGCAAATTTTTTTGTTTCTAGGATCAAAAATTCTCTTTTATTAAAGCAAAATACACCATTAGGTAATAACCCAAAGTTACCGGGCCCATCTCTGGTAATGAGAGGTGAAAATTCCTTGAAATTTTCGACATACATGCCAACTGGAGATCTATCAGCGTGGTACATTCCACCATTTGTGGCAAAAATAATATTTATACCTTGCTCTGTCAGAAAATTATCTAATTCTTGGAACTGGCCAAAATTTTTTCCAGTTTTATCATATAAAAAAAGGCGTATATCATCTTCTGGTATTTTGGCTGTACAAGCAGTGAACGCCGCTTCTTGAAATTTAAAATCCTGGCACTCAGCTGACCAAACGGGGGTAATCCATAACACTAAGATAAAGATAAATACTTTCATTTAGTATTCAAATCTCGTTTTATATTTTCCTGACTAAAAAGCCTTCTTGTCTCATCCATTCTGTCAAATGTTTCGTCTATGCGAAACCTCAAGTCAGGTGTATATTTCAATGTTAATTTTTTTGATATTGACCTGCGGATCTCGGATTTGTTTTTTGCCAACAGTGCAATCAAATTTTCGCCGCCTTGACCACCTAGTGGACAAACATAAGCTGTTGCAATTTTTAGATCTGGAGATGCCGTTACTTCACTTACTGTTACAGATATTCTATTTAAATCAGGATCATGAATTATGCCTTGCATTAATATTTCCGACAGTGCTCTCCGTATGAGCTCTCCCACCCTTAGTTGCCTTTGCGATGGTCCGAGGCTCTCGTTAAATTTATTCTTTGCCATTTCTTATAATCTACTACCTTAATATTGAACTTTGCCAAACGGATGCAGGCACGTTATGGACAGTATAGCATAGTACTAAGGACGTAAAATGACTGATTCACTGAAAGTAGTGGTAACTGGCGCTTCGGGGCGAATGGGGCAAACTCTTATTAATCTAATCACTAAAAGTGAAAAACTGGAACTCGTAGGTGCGCTCGAACGTGTAAACCACGAATGGGTTGGGCGAGATATAGGTGTTGCAATGGGTGGCAGCGAGCTTGGAGTGGTTGTTTCTGAAGATCCAATTGAGGTAATTGCAAATGCCGAAGCGGTCATTGATTTTACCACGCCAACAGCAACCGTTGAGTTTTCAAAGTTTGCCGCGCAAGCTCGCGCTATTCATGTTATTGGCACAACTGGAATGTCTGAAGAAGATTTAGAAAAAATCAAGGCGGCAAGTTTCCATTCGGTTATAATTAAAGCTGGAAACATGTCTCTTGGTGTAAATTTGTTAGTAGCCTTGACTAAAAAAGTTGCAATGGCACTTGATGATGAATTTGATATCGAAATTATTGAGGCGCATCACAAACATAAGGTAGATGCTCCTTCTGGAACTGCTTTGATGCTTGGTGAAGCAGCGGCAGAGGGTAGAGGCATAAGTTTATCTGAATCAGCAGATAGAGGCCGAGATGGAATAATTGGAGCTCGCAATAAAGGTTCTATTGGATTTGCCTCAATCAGGGGTGGTGATGTTGTAGGAAAGCATGACGTTTTATTTGCTTCAAATGGTGAGCAATTGGTCCTGAGCCATAATGCAACAGATAGGAACATATTTGCTCGAGGGGCTTTAAAAGCAGTTCTTTGGGGCAAAGACAAACAGCCTGGTCAGTATGATATGATGGATGTATTAGGTTTAAATTAGTTTTGGATCTTTAAGAAGAATTTATGGCGATTAGGACATTCATTTTAAAACTTATTACTTTTGTGTTTATGGCTAGTCTGGTTTCAGCAAGTGAAACTAGCATTACCAGTCGTTCTGATTTCGAAAATTTAGTGATTAATAAAAAATTAGAACGGTTTTTAATTTCATTATCTGTAACAGGGGACGGCAAAATAAAAGGTTCCGCAGCCGGTAGGAATGTAACTGGAGATTGGGATTGGATAGATGGGTTTTTTTGCAGAACTCTACTTTGGGGTGCTCGAGAGCTGAAATATAATTGCCAGCAAGTAACTTTTGATGGTAATCGTTTACGCTTTATTTCTGATCAAGGTAAAGGGCAATCGGCGAGCTTCGCGCTGCGCTAACTTTGATTTTTAAACGGCTCCATCCCTTTTCTGGCTAATTCATCTGCCCGCTCATTTTCTGGGTGTCCAGCATGCCCTTTAACCCACTCCCAGATAACTTCATGCCTTGATCTAGCTTGATCTAATCTGCGCCATAATTCAGCATTTTTAACTGGTTTTTTTGATGCTGTTTTCCATTTGTTATTTTTCCAATTTTCTAACCATTGGGTCACACCATTTTTGACGTATGAGCTGTCAGTGATAATTTTTAGTTTACTGGGCCTATCTAGAGCTTCCAAAGCGGATATTGCGGCCAATAACTCCATCTGGTTATTAGTTGTGTTTTTCTGGCCACCAAAAAGTTCTCTTTCCTTGATAATTTTTTCTTGTTTTTTGGCAACTAGTAATACGCCCCAGCCTCCAGGGCCAGGATTTCCTGAGCAAGCTCCGTCCGTGTAAGCAAATAAATTATGCATGACTAAGAATTATGATAAATTTTGCACTTTCACCATCTAAACCTTTTGCCTCGCCTAAATGCTGTGAAATATGATAAAACCCCTCATTTGACAGTATATTTCTAATTTCCTGTTCTTCGAAGTATGAATATTTCCGCCCAATCTTGTCCCGCTGTTCCCCTGTGCCTAATTTTAATCCAATACTAAACAAACCATGCGGCTTTAAACCTTTGAATATGGTCTTGATGAAAGGTATTATCTCTTTTTTTGTAGCGTGCAGGAGGGAAAAATTAGCCCAAATCCCGTCATATTTTTTGGTAGCTCGGAATAATTTAAAATCTGCTACCCACCAATTAATTTGTGTTTCCATTGAAGCGATTTCAATCATTTTTTCTGATGCATCGAAAGCATCAACTTCAAAACCATCTGCTAAAAATCTTCTTGCAAAATAACCTGGCCCACACCCATAGTCCAAAACGAGACTATTTTTTGGTAATGCATTTGAAAAATCACCATACGCTTTCAAAGAAACTTTATCTATATCCAGATTAGCGTATTCTGCTGCATTTTTATTATAGATATCAATTGTTCGGTTATCCATTTACCACCCTAAATTTATAGACAAACAAATAACAACAAAAAGTGTTAGAATAGTTCTCAAAGACAGCCACCACTCTGGAGTTAGTTGCCAATAATAGAAGCGTATATCTATTGCAAACACCCCTAAAAAACCCATAATTAGGCTTGTGACTGGGTTCATTAATAAACCGTTAAAAGTAAAGAATGCCCATAGTGCTGGTAAAACTGATAATATGAATCCAAACGGTCGTCTTTTATCGCCTACGTTTGCTGCGAAACCCCATAAAACGCCAGACATGAATGCGAGAATGATCGTGCCATAAATCAAAGTTACCCTAGAGCCAGTGTATTCATCGCTTAGCCCATTTAATTTCAAGTTTTCTGAAACAAAATCGGTAGAAGTTGCCGCTCCCCAAAAAAAAGGTATCAGGCCCGCTAAGCCCAAAATTAAGGCCGAATTAGGAATTTTTTTCACGCTGGTTCTCGTAGAACTCTTGGCACTTTGAAGTTAACGTTTTCAACTGCTGTTTCGACAATTTCTACGTCAACATGATGGTTCTCTTTGAACGAGTCAATAACTTCATTTATTAGAACTTCTGGGGCCGATGCACCTGCGGTAATACCCAAGGTTTCTATACCTTTTAATGCTCTAAAATCTATTTCATCTGCCCTTTGAACGAGTTGCGAGTATTTACAGCCAGCTCGTTTGCCTACTTCTACTAGGCGTTTAGAATTAGATGAATTTGGAGCACCAACTACTAACAGTGCGTCAATTTTGTTTGCTATTTCCTTGACTGCAAGTTGTCGATTTGTTGTTGCGTAGCAAATATCTTCTTTGTGAGGGCCCTGAATAGCGGGAAACTTTTTTTGTAGTGCTTGAACAACCGAAAAAGTGTCATCTATAGAAAGCGTTGTTTGTGTAACATAGGCAAGATTTTGGGGATCCCTTACCTCTAAAACTTGAACATCTAATTCATCTTCAACGAGTAGAACTTCTCCTTCTGGTAGTTGTCCCATCGTCCCGATTGTTTCAGGATGGCCGCGGTGGCCGATCATTACAATTTGCAATCCATTTTTGTTATGTCGCTCTGCCTCAATGTGAACTTTGCTGACTAGCGGACAGGTAGCATCTACAAAAACGAGATTTCTTGCTTCTGCCGCACTTGGTACGGCTTTTGGCACACCATGCGCAGAAAAAATAACTGGCCGGTCATTGGGGCATTCATCCAGTTCTTCAACAAAAATTGCGCCTTTATCTTTTAAACTGTCAACTACAAATTTATTATGAACAATCTCATGTCTAACATAGACAGGTGCTCCCCATTTATCTAGAGCCATTTCGACGATTTGAATTGCACGATCAACTCCGGCACAGAACCCTCTTGGCGCTGCTAGAAAGATTTTTAATTCCGGCTTTTTCATATTTATCTCAAGGCCTAGTTTGTATTTTGACAATATGAAGCGTACCATTATCCGTAAATAGTAAATTTCGATTATTTTCTATTTTGTAAACTTTTATTTCGATGAAATTTTAGCTATTCTGTTTCAATATTTAAGAAATTAGCTGTTTTAAAATCATTTTACTGCTGTGAGACTAAAATGCATGAACTTAAATAACCATAAATTTCTAATAGCCCTAGGAAGCAATGTTAGTTTAGGGAGCGCTCAACCTTTAGAAATAATTAAAAGGGCAATCGTCGAATTAGGTAAAACTGATATTGATGTGGTTTCCCTAAGTAGGTTTTATGAAACTCCCGCTTATCCAGAAGGAAGTGGACCAAATTTCATCAATTCTGTAGTCAAAGTTAAAGCTAAAAATTCTTCACAACAGCTATTGCAGAAATTGCATGAAATAGAGCAAAGATTTAACAGGCAGAGGATTTCACGTTGGAGCGCTAGGACACTGGATCTGGATTTACTAGCGCTAGAGGGGAAGGTGCTTCCAAGTAGGAAGATATTTCTACAATGGCATGACTTGCCGATAAGTGAACAGAAGAAAAAAATACCAAATGAGTTAATTTTACCTCATCCCAGAATTCAAGATAGAGCGTTCGTCCTATCGCCGCTGTTGGACATAGAGCCGAATTGGACACACCCAATACTTAAAAAAACAGTTTCTCAACTATATGAAGAATTATCTGAGAAAGAAAAAAAGAATATTCAGATAGTGGAATAAAGACTTGTCTTTAAATGTATGAGGTCTTATATGCTCTTAATCTATTAGAATATTTAGGAGAGCCAAATGGCGCGGGTTACTGTCGAAGATTGTGTTGATAAAATTCCTAATAGATTTGAGCTAGTTATGCTCGCTTCTCATAGAGCTCGAGAAATATCATCAGGCTCATCTATTACTGTAGATAGAGACAACGATAAAAACCCTGTGGTTTCATTGCGAGAAATTGCTGATGAAATGCAATCCGCTGACGAGCTCCGTGAAAGATTAATTGAATCCAATCAGACGCAAATTGAAGTAGACGAACCAGAAGACGACTCAATGGCAATGCTGATGGGAGAAGAGACTGATCAACCAGTAGAAGACGACATGTCTGAAGAGAAGCTTTTGAGAGCTTTAATGGCGTCACAGAGGCAGTAATACGATAAAGTCTTGCTGGGAATTGCATGCTGACAGCAGAAGCTCTTGCAGATTTAGTTTTAAAATATAATCCAAAATCGAATTCAGTTAAAATTGTCGAAGCCTATAAATACGGTCAAAATAAACATGAAGGTCAGCTTCGGAAATCTGGAGAGCCTTATTTTACGCACCCGGTTGCTGTAGCGGAAATTTTAGCTGAGCAGCGTTTGGATGATTCAACAATCATCACCGCTCTCTTACATGACACAATTGAAGATACAGGCTCAACAAAACAGGATATTGCTAGGTTGTTCTCGCATGAAATATCCGAACTCGTTGACGGTGTAACAAAACTAACCAAAATTCAATTGAGCTCTATGGAGACGCAAGAAGCGGAAAATATTCGAAAATTGTTAATGGCTATCGCTCAAGATATCAGAGTAATTCTTGTTAAGTTAGCTGACAGGTTGCACAATATGCGTACAATAAAGGCAATGCCACGCGATAAACAGCAGCAAAAAGCCCGAGAAACAATGGATATCTTTGCACCTCTAGCGGGTCGAATGGGTATGCAGTTTATCCGGGAAGACTTAGAGGATTTAGCATTTAAAATCTTAAATCCTAAGGGGCGAGAATCTATAATACGCAGGTTTATCAATCTGCAAAAAGATGCAGGTGATGTAATTCAACGAATCTCACGCGACATGCATTCGGAATTTGGAAAAGAATATATCGAAGCTGAGGTTTTAGGACGGGCAAAAAAGCCTTACTCTATGTGGCGCAAAATGCAAGAAAAGGAGCTATCTTTTTCCCGTCTTTCAGATATTTATGGATTTCGAATTATTTGTGCCTCTGAAGTAGATTGTTACAGAATTCTCGGAGTAATTCATCGCCGCTGGAAAGCTGTTCCAGGGCGTTTTAAAGATTATATCAGTCAACCTAAAACAAATGGTTATCGATCTATTCATACGACTGTGTCTGGACGCGATGGAAAACAAGTAGAGGTTCAAATTAGAACGCGTCAAATGCACGATGTGGCGGAAAGTGGCGTTGCCGCTCATTGGTCATATCGTGATGGTGTAAGAAGTGAAAACCCCTTTACTGTTGATCCTGTGCAATGGATTACACGCCTAATCGATGAATTTGACAGCGAAGAAGATCATGAGGTTTTTTTAGAAGCTGTTAAATTGGAAATGTACGCAGATAAAGTTTTTTGTTTTTCTCCAAAAGGTGACGTTCTAACTTTCCCAGCAGGCGCAACGCCAATAGATTTTGCTTATGCTATTCATACAAGAATAGGAAATTCTTGTGTTGGTGCAAAGGTCGATGGCCTAAGAGTTCCTCTCTGGACTAAATTACGCAATGGCCAGTCGGTTGAAATTATAAGTGCTCAAGGGCAGAATCCTCAGCCCACATGGTTAGATATGACCGAGACTGGTAAAGCTAAAACTGCGATACGTAGAGCCCTCAGAGAGGCTGACAAAGAACGCATGGTTGTTATGGGCAAAGCTTTATTGAGAACTGCATTTGAACATATCGGGAAGAAAGCTACTGACAAGTCACTTGAGCTTGCTGCTTCAAAAATGCGGTTTTCAAATTCTAAAGAACTTTTAGCTCGCGTTGGCAGTACCGAAGTAAGACCTGGCCACGTGGTTCAGTTAGTTCATCCTGAGGTTACTGCTGCTGATGAATTTGATGTAGATCAAGCGAGTGCAGTTATAGGTTTAAATGAGGGTCAGTTTTTAGATCGGAGACCGTGTTGTGGGCCCTTGCCTGGTGAGCGAATTGTCGGCATTGCTTCAGGAGGGTCGGGCGTTTCTATTCATGCTATAGACTGTCTTGAATTGGCTCGTTTTGAAGAAAAACCAGAACTGTGGATAGATTTGCATTGGCAGGCTGGGAAGCATGCTGCAGTGTATCCCACAGGCATTGAAATAACGATTAGTAATGACGCAGGCGTTTTGGGTAGAGTTTGTACTATAATTGGAGAAATGGGAGCTAACATTTCTGACTTAACCTTTGTAGATAGAAAGCCAGACTTTTATAAAATTGAAATCTCTGTTGAGTTAAATGGTATTGAACACTTGCATTCTTTGCTAACTCAGTTAGAGGCAGAAGGAGAGGTGGCATCCATAAAGCGGTGCCGCGGTTATAAGCTCGAAAATATATCTCAAAAATAAGGAAATTTTACCTTGGTATTTAAACGGCGAGATAGGCGGTCAATAATAAGTTTATTGATCCGTTTCTTTTGGCCAAAAGGTGGATGGAGAAGAGCTTTTCACTACGTACAATATCGGCTACGCCGATTGCCAGACTCATCGCAAAAGATTTCTCGCGGTATTTGGGCTGGTTTATTCACCACTTTTACTCCCTTTTATGGACTACATTTTTTTACGGCCGCAATTATAGCAAGAGCTCTGAAGGGAAATATTCTGGCTGCACTATTGGCAACATTTTTTGGGAATCCACTTACTTACGTCCCAATAGGTGTAGTTTCCTTACAAACAGGCCATTTTTTTCTTGGAACTGATTACGTGCCTCCGGCGGAGGGCGGAAAATCAATTTTAGAAAAGTTTTTAGATGCAGGAGCGGATCTTCAGCAAAATGTTTTAGCTTTTGTTAAGGGTGTGGATACGGATTGGTCGCGATTAGAGATATTTTACCAGGAAGTGTTTTTCCCTTACATGATAGGTGGAATTATACCTGGGTTAGTAATAGCTTCGTTGGGTTATTACTTGAGTGAGCCGATTATAAGGGCTTATCAAAACAGGCGGAAAGGGTTTTTGCTTAAAAAACTTCGGGCACTGAAATCACGGTCTTCTGATAAAACTGGCAAAAAGAAATAAGTGACATAAAATATAAGCGTAAACATCGCAAAGGAATAGGTAAATGGAATCGGTAAAAAAATTGCGATTAGGGGTAAACATCGATCATGTTGCCACGGTACGTAATGCCCGTGGATCGGCTTACCCAGACCCTGTGCGAGCAGCCATTATTTCCCAAGAAGCTGGAGCAGATGGGATAACTGCACATTTACGGGAAGATAGACGACATATTGTCGATCAAGATATTGCGTCAATAATAAAGGCGATAAATATTCCCTTAAACTTTGAAATGGCCGCTACGGAGGAAATGCAGAAAATTGCATTAGCTCATGAACCACATGCTGTCTGTATAGTTCCGGAGAAGCGTGAAGAGCGCACCACCGAAGGCGGTTTGGATGTCGTTAAAGAAGAAAAGAAACTCGCCCATTTTATCACGCCTCTTAGAAACAATGGTTCCAGGGTTTCTATATTTATAGCTGCCGATGAAAATCAAATCAGAGCCGCAAGCAGAATTGGTGCTCAAGTTGTAGAGCTACACACTGGGGCGTATTGCGACTTACATTATGAGAAAAGTTTTGAGGAAAAAGATGCTGAACTCATTCGCCTAAAAAATATGGCGGCGCTTGCACATAGCCTGGG
>CEUK01097501.1_pt1 | contig 10293 bp, 9 predicted proteins | sample 356451 | NCBI WGS metagenome assembly CEUK01 (sample SAMEA2622843, study PRJEB7988) | marine metagenome | isolation source: saline water (ENVO:00002010), including
CAGTGCGTAGTGCTTCGCAGGTTCAAATCCTGTCCCCTGCACCATCTATTTTAGTCAGTGATGACTCGTGATATCATGGAGAACGAAGTTACAGACGGTGAGATATATCATCGATTACATCGTCTCTCAATTGCAATTGGTGTGACTGGTTTATTTCTTTCAATTATCTTGAGTTTGCGTTATTCTTTCCTCTTCATCTTTGGTTGCAGTTCCTTTGTCGTATTTTTTTGTATATCTTGTATTTTTGATGCAATTCATTATGATAAGAAAATCATATGGGAACAATCACAGGGGGAGGATTCCACTAAGTCAGAGAAAGGCAAAGAGTGGAATATTGCTCTAGCGATTCTATCTTCATTAGTTTCTATACCTATTGTATATTACTTGTTTTTACCATTTTTATTCAATTGGTAATCTCTGATGTACATTGTGACTGATTTATTCCCCTGATGGAATTCTCCAACTGAATTGAATGAATGACGGATATGGAATCGGTCTGAACCTGGATTTGGTGGATCTAGGCTAACTTCTGCAGTAATTGGGATATTATTTTCAGTTGAATATTGAATTACTCTTTGGTATAATTTAGACCCAATTCCTCGACCACGAAATTGTGTATCTACTGCTATACGGTCAACATAGATGAATTTCTCATATCTTTCATTGAACCAAGAATAGTTTAAGCTACCATAATTTCTCTTAGGAAGAAGGCAAATCACAAAACCAACAAGGGAATCATCTTCAAACGCTCCAATACAAATTTCTGAAATTTCCATTAAGTGACAAATTTCTTTTTCTGTAACGTTCCCAGTCCCCGGAAGTCCTTGTTGATTGATTTCCCACATTGTAAAAACATCAGCCAACTCACATTCACGGAATGTATACACAAGTTTGGGTAGATTTCGACACTTATGAATTCAATCATCTGCCAAGTTAACAGATGATATTAATTTTCTAGGCACTCTATTTTTGGCTAGAATAGAGAGTATGTACCATCCAACTGTTAGTAGCGGAGTTGAAAAAAATAGAACAATTCCGATCCAAATTACAAACCTTCCCTCGGAAATAGGCCATGCCCAGAAGGAAACTGAAATTAATACAATTATCAAAAGAATCCTAGAAGCTTCGTTCGGTGTCTTCCAACCACGAGCATCTTCTCTGGGTGCCAGTAAGAAATCTACCAGAGACATGGTTCAACATCGTAGACTAGGTTTTGAATAACTGTTTTGCACTTGTAAAAAAGTGTCAAATTTTTTGATTTGATGTCTAAGTTAGGTCCTATTCATAAGTGATAGATAGTTACGAATATTATGGAGATTGACGGTCTAGTGGCCGTTGGTGGGATTCTTAGTTTAGCATTGGGTATTTGTGGAATAATCTTAGTTCGAAGACAAGAAGATATTATTTGGAACAAAATGATTAGTGCTCATCTACTTTCATGGATGTTTATCTCTAGGGGTCTTACTCAGGCTATTACTTCATTTACAATTCAAGATAATTTACTGGACTTACTAATTTTCATAGACCAATTCTTAGATTACACGTTCGTCTTTTCTATTGTTCTTCTATCATTTATTTTTCCAATCCCATTAATTAGAAACAAAAAACAGTTATTTTACGCAATTTTTACTTTAGTATGTCTCGCAATTATTGCGGCTTTCTCTGTAATATTAAATGGAGTAAATCATCCATTGAGTAGTATTCATATTAATCTCTACATTGTAACAGGAACAATTTGGACAATTGTTTATCTCAAATTCCGATTTCTGCCTGGCAAAGAAGACGATCTCGAAATACAGGGTATAGCAAATGCTGCATTATTACTCAATGTATTGCTAGTAGGTTATACTTGGTTCAAGTGGACTGGGTTATATACGCAATCAGAATTTTTTTACAATCAAAAAATTTCAAGTCTTCCGGGAGCAGCAAATGCTTTACATGAATCTCAATTATACACAGATTATTTGTGGACAATGAATCTAGCAGTCGCAACTTTCTTTGGATTAACGATGTTTGTTGTTGAGCTTTATCGAATTTACAAACGGAGAGGAGATTGGACCTCTTATTTAGTCATTATTTACATGGTATTAGGTATATTTGGTCAGTTAATTCATGGTTTTGAATCGGTGGAAAATTCATCATTTAGACCAGTATGGGAATTGATGACAAGCACTCTTCACTACACATTAATTAGGCCCCTTCTAGCCTTGTTGCTTTTGTTTCGTTTTGGTTTGATTCGGATAGAAGATCGTAATCGTTCCCTTTCAAAAACGATGTCAATCATACTAATCGTTGTAGCATCTTCAGCAATCCTAGAAATAATACAGTCATTGATTCCAATTACTGAGTTAGTTTCTGCAGGATTATTAGGATTAGCAATTGCTCTTGCAATAGGTTGGGAAGAGAGATTATTCAATTTGTTAGTTTCAAATCCTATTGAGTATTCTAATCATCGTAAAAAATACTATTTCCCAATCATCAATTTCGATTCTAAAGAATTGGAATTATTAGATAGAGGATTATTTATTGCAATAATTATCGGTATGACTCTGGCCATTATGCTTGTACTAATCGGCGTTCCGGCAGGCGGGGGTGTTTTAGCATGAAAGATGATTTTTCGATTCTTAATTTTCTAATGGAAGATTATTCTCGTCGTATTCTCTCTTGTTTCCTATCGTTGTTGATGATAACTTTGTCATTCCATGCAATATCATTCTTTTATGTTGTAGATATAGAAAATGGAAAATCGTCATCGATTTCATACTCAGTTTCATTTATTTCGAATGAAAGTAGTGGTCAAGATTCGATTTTAGTTGCTGACGAATCTTCAGAAAATTTGATTCTTTCTCGCGAAATAGTTTCTATCGATGAACAAACTAAGATTGGTTATATCGAATTTTTAGTCTCATATTCTGAGAGTTCAGGGGAATTCCTTGATCCGTGTGATGATGTACATGTTGAAATTTCTACTTCTGGTATGATTGCTGATTGGAGTAATCCAAACAACATTCTTTCTGAATCTTCAAGCGATTGCGATGAAATGATCTTAATTCTATATGTCTATCCAAATTATTCCGGTGAAAATTATTCTACAAACGAAAGCAGCATGGAAGAAATTCAGAACACATGGTCTGATATATCATTTGGAAGTGGTGAACTTACAGTTACAATTGATGTGAATACTAACCCACCTCCTACTTCTGCAATTCCTTCAATCCAAGATGATGATGAAGAAATTATTGTCGATTGGACATTCCATCTTTTTGATTTTCAAGTCGATGAATTTTAGATAATCTACAAAACCGATATGAGGGGCAAGTTACAGCACCACTCATGAGCGGAGAGGATGATGTCGTCGATGACGATATTGATGCATCCGAACACCCTCAAATTTCATCAGAGGAAGTACACAATGAACTATTAGTTGATTTCTCACAAATAGATGAAGAATTAGATCGTATTCGTGAGCGTAGAGAAGGAGTTAAAAGACCATTTTTCAGTGGGCCAGAAGGCAAGACGTTAGCTTTTGGTTTAGTTACCGCTATCATTTTTGGAGCAATCATTATCCTTTCTTCAACCGGTGTAGTAATGGCTGATTCAATTGCTATCGACCAATCTCTTTCTGGGACGTTATTTGATCCTGGAGAGGAATGTGAGGATAGAACTGGGGTTGCTTGGCTCAATATTTGGGTCGACGAAGATCACGATATGAGGGTGAGATTGTATAACATGGGTCCTGAGAATATTGTAATTCATGCTAGATTAGTAGAGCCAGTAGTCGAAAATGTTGGTAGAGATATAGTTCAAGAAGATCCTTTAGTCTTGAATGGTTCCTTGAATCAAACTGAGATCAAATTAGATACTGACGATGTCCCTGATTCAGAGTATACCTTAGTTATCAAGGTATACAATACTACAGGTTTGAATCTTACAAATGAAAATCAGACTGCTCTAATTGGAGAAAAATCAGTACTTGGAGCAGAACGTCAGGTACGCGTAAAAGACATTGAAACCGGTGGCTTTCTTTCTTTGATAGGGATTTCAGAGGCTTCAGTTTCAAAAGGCATTGAATTGATTGATGAAGAGGCCCGTGCCTGTTGGACGGTTCAAGCATTGGGTACTTGGTCAATCGCATTGATGGGAGCAGAATGGGCAGGAGGTAGAGAAACTGCAATGTTGGCGGGTGGATCTGCAGGGGTACCGCCTTGGTGGATGGCTTTCGTATCTTTGTTCATGTCAGTTGTTTTCTTATTCATCCAGTATCCTCTGATGTATCGACTCTATCATCGAGATGATGATGATTTGTTGTCTGATGAACAGACGTCCAGGTTGATTGAAAGAACATTGCAATCTACGTGCGAAGGGCTTCACCTTAGATATAATTCTGATATGACTGAGATTGAAGTTAAGCCATTGATGATTAGTATCCATGTAAGTTATGAAAATACAGATCGCTCATTTTCGGATAGAGAATCTGTTCGGGCTAGATTATTGAAAGATATCCTCAGCGAATTTGCAGTATTTGGAGAAATGAGGAGCACTGAATTAGATGTGCAGACATTCCAAGATCGTCGAGGAGTTCACCAAAGTATTAGGGAAGGATTAGAATCAATTGAAGGACCTGTTGAGGATTACACTTCATTCTTCACCGATCTGAATAATTTTGCCAGAATCGATGACAGCATCCGTGAAGTTGTTCGAGGATGGTTTGCGGAACAACCTCTCCATCACATTAAAGACAATGTTACATCTGATGACTTCGCTGTCTATCTTCGTGTTAATTATCGTCCAGGGAATCAGATTCTATCCTTCTTTAGGAACTCATTTTCTTATGAGGATGTTCAACGTGAACTTCGGAGAACAATTCGTGATAAGTTAGGTGGAATGTTGGGAGATAGAAGGGTAATCGTCAGTGCCGTTAGTGATGTAGATACTAGGGCGGATCGTGTTGCAGCAGGTCGTGCCGAGAAACTAAGCGTCAAAGAAGGTGATGAGACTGTTGCAACTGAAGCTTTTGTTGCAAAGCAAGAGGGGATTACTGGAACTCTTCTACAAAACGAATTTGTTGCAGATATCCTATCTTCTGTGGAATTTATCGCTCATCAAAATAGAAAAAGAATAGATCGATATGGTTTCTTTGGACTCATTGTTTTCGTTTGGATTCCGTTCATGGCTAGCGGTGTCTTAGTAGGTGCAATGTTAGGTCTAGTTGGCAGAATGCGATTTCAAACAGTACTTTCAGCATGTCTAATTGGTGGTACTGCTGCTTCAGTAACTTGGGCATATACTGCCCGCGGGATCATTGAAGTTATGGAACGATATCATGCGGAAGCACTACTTCCTGTTATCATTGGTTTAGTTGTAGTGATGGCAATGCTTCACGTTAGGGCCAACAAGCAACATCGACAAAGAGAACTACTGAAGACTAGGATTGCAAGTGCCAAGAGTGCTCAAGAACAAATGCAATTGAAGTCTGAGAATTGATTACTGCGATAGATCTTTTACCTTCTCCACGAGGTTCATTCTTCGGATTCTCCAAATTCCAATTGGAACCATTGCCAGTGCAATAATGATTACAATTGACATCAGTTCAAATGCTACGCTAGGAACTAAAATTACTGGAAAGTAGAATGCCCAAGTAGAGAATGAGGAAGCCATACCAACTGCTCCTCCAAACGCAAAAGCAACACCAATAATTCCGCCTATGACGCCGATTAGAAGACTCTCAAAGGTTAACATGGTTCCTATCCCAATAGTGGAAGCGCCAAGAACTCTAAGAGTAGCAAGTTCAAAGTCACGCTCAGCGATATTCATTACCATAGTATTGAACATTACAGCTAAAGTGAATAAAACGCCAAGTCCCATTACTGCGGTCAGTATCTGAGTTTGTTGTTCAAGAAGAGATTCAATTCCATTCAGCAGACTTTGACGATCTACTATCCCACTTGACATCATACCTAGAGAATCATCAGCCGTAACTCCTTCTGGTAAGTCCAGATATACCGATGTAGCATTCATTCCAACAATCGATACAAGTTCGGGTTGAAGAAAGAACATTGTTCTAGCAACTTCTCCACGAATTGAGCCAGTAATTTTCACCTCAATTTCTGTTCCTGCAATCTGAATTTGATGACTTTCACCTACCGACCAGCCATTCATTATTAGAGACCCTTCATCCATCATTACTTGGATTTCACCTTCAACATCCTTTGGGGAACTTCCTTCAATAATTTCAACATCCTTCATTGATTCCCCCTCTCCGTATCCTTGTAAAGCAACGAGAGTAAATGCTCGTTGCATACCAGTAGTATCTTTCAAAGTTCCAATTGGCATCTCAATAATCTCTTCCCAATCAGCATTATTGTCAATTGCCCATTGTATCACTTCCTCTTCTCCTCCGGGCTGAACATATACCTGAATGTCCCAAGTTTGGTCCTCTTCCAATCCTCCTACGATTGAATCTGTTAGCCCAACAGTCATCATTTGTATAGATCCAGCCAGCATCAATGATATTCCAACTGCAAGGAATGTGAATCCTAACCTAATTGGTTTGCGTACACTTGATCTAATAGAAAGTCCAAGCATAGTTGGCATCCATCCTGTTAGACGTTTTAGTAAACTTGATCCTACTCGAATTTCCGATTGCCCACCTAAAATCTCTAGCGGTTCGATTCTAGTGGCTTTCCAAGCAGGAAATGCTCCTGAAAAGAAAACAAGTAACATAACCAATCCTATCTGAGACATGTACAGATTCAAAGGAATAGTTCTTTCAATGATTGGAATACCAATTATTCCCTGATACAAGTCTAACATACTATTTACTCCTGATGGGGCTGCAAGAGCACCTAATCCACATCCAACTGCTCCAATTGCTAAAGGTGCAATCAAATATCCAGTCATTAAAGAGGTCCTAGGAACTCCTAGAGTCCTGAGGATTGCGATTTCGCGTGATTGGCTTTGAATTAATCGCTGAAGACTTAGAACAATCGTAATTGCAGCTATTGAACCAATCATTACAGTTATTGGAGTGACACTTTTTTGAGTGCCTTCTAAATCAAGTCTCATAAATTCTACAGCATCATTTTGCCCTCTATCTCTCACTCTTCCATCCATTTCATTTTCTACCATGGAAGAATTCACTATTGGCTTAATTTCATCAATCTCTTGACCTTCATATTCAATAGTAGTAGAGAGATCAAAGTCAGGAGTTCCTTCAATGTCCAACATTATTGTATTACTAGAACCAGTTTCTAGTCCACTTAGGCTCTCTATTCCTTCACTGGATAGATATCCAATTACGTATTGTCCAGGTTCTGGGGGAAAAAGAGATCCCTCTGGTGATAAGTAAATATTAGTTGGATGATAAGCGATACCAACAACAGTAAAGTTTTGACTCCCATTACCTACTCCAATTCTTACATCATCTCCAATTTCAATTGATAGAGCAGAAGTAACGTGTGCGTCTATCACAATTTCATTAGAAGATTGAGCAACTCTTCCCCCAACTGTAGAGTTTCCTTGAGGAAACCATGTTCTATCGATATCTGCATTTTCTGGAATTCCGTGCCAAACTGAATTTATGATGTGTTCACCAGTTTCATTTGAATGGAATAATGCGCCCTTGAGAATCATTCTACCTTCACATGAATCTAGAGGTGCAGATGTGGGTGGCCATGATTGCCTCAAAGAATTGCAAAATCCACTAACCTGCTCAGATGACCAAACAGTGGATTGGTTATCTATCCATAAGTCGGCAAGGTTGGTTCCTGTTTCGGAATCCTCGTAGATAGTATCATACATTGTTTCTAAATTTGCAGCATATCCTCCAAAAGTAACCCCAGCAAATACTCCTACGAAAACCATGCTTATTACAGCAAATAAACGGAGTTTCATTCGCCAAAGACTTCGAGCAAGCCTTTTGTTTAGAAGTGCAGACATGAGTCAGGCCTCAATTTGAGTAACAGTTTCGTCAGACATAATTTTCCCACTATCAATTCGAATTACTCTCGTAGCATATTCAACAAGGGATTCGTCATGGGTTACAAAAACTGCAGTGATTTTTTCCTTTGCACACGCTTCGACAAGAGCCTGCATTACCTTTTGCGAGGTCTCAGTATCAAGGTTTCCTGTTAATTCATCCCCCAAAAGTAAGGTTGGTTTTTTTGCAATACTTCTTGCTATAGCTACTCTTTGTTGTTGACCTCCACTGATCTCTCCTGGAAATCGTTCCATCTCTTCTTCTAGACCAACTAGCGTGAGAAGTTCTTTCGCTCGGTTTGGATTTTTTTTACCAGATAATTCTTGAATCAGTTGTATGTTTTCTAAGACAGTTAAATCTTGTAATAAATTAAAGAATTGAAATACATATCCAATATTTTCTCTTCTAAAGGAAGTCATCTTTTCCGAACTATTTCTAGGAACCTCGTTTCCTTGAAAAATATAGGATCCATCGGTCGGACTATCAAGAGCAGAAAGACAATTCAACAGAGTGGTTTTTCCTGAACCTGATGGACCGAGTAATATTACTCGTTCACCTTCATGAATTTCCAAATCTATTCCATCTAGGGCTTTAACAATTCCAGCAGGCGTTTCGTAGTGTCTTTTTAGTCCAGTCATGTTAAGCAGGCCCACTCAATCACCAACAAATTTCTTACAAAGTCCACCCTAATATAATCTAGCCTTTGTGTGTATATAACGATTATACGTTCTATTGATATGTCAAGTACTGTAGCATATAGCATGGTATCAGGGCTCAGAGATGTTACTTTTTTCTGGCGCCGAGATCGTCTAAGACTCCAACCTTTACTAGCACCTATTCTAGATAATTGTAAAAGTGCTACAATTTTAGGCGTTTTAGAACAAACATCGATGAGTTTAGTTGTTTCAGCAAGATTAGAATTAAATCCAAATCGATCTATTGATGACGTACAAAGAAACTCGATGTTTATTATCAGAGAGGTTCTAGCTGAACCTTCTCCTTCCGATGATGCTTATGTCTTGATAATTTCAATGATAGAATCTTTTGCTGAATTGATATTGAAGTCAATATCTTGTATCATCAGGCCAGGTACTCGTTTAGATTACACTGGATTTACCTACATCATTAGAGGAAGTAGAAGTGCTGTAAAGACAAAGAAGGATAGATTGGTTACATTCCTTCGTCCTGATAGGATTTCAGCAGGAGGAGTTCAACCTGAAGATTTAGCACCCGGTCTAATTACAAAAAGACAAGAAGAAATTCTCAAAATTGCTTTTGACTTAGGTTGGTACAACGCCCCTAGAGGATGTAAATTAGAAGATATTGCAATCCGCTCTAATCTGAGCCGATCTACTGTTGCTGAACATTTAGTTCATGCAGAATCGAATATTATTGGAACATACATCAATGCTATGCCTCATTGGCTTGAATCTGAAGATTCATCATTAGAGGATGAGGACGAGAACTCAATAGTGCTTGACTCTTGGCAAGGCCATGAACGAACCCGGTGAAAGTTGTTCTGACGTTCTTCCTAAACTCTTACCGGGAGGTCGAGGTGTATGGATTCCGATGGACCATGGTTTATCTGGATATCCTGAACAGGGATTAGATCAGATGGATTTAGTGATTGATTTTGCCATCAAAGGACGTGCTGACGCAATAGTTTTGCAGAAGGGAGTGTTAACTCATCAATATAAGCGAACTTCTTGGGATCGATTTGTTTGCCATCTATCTGCTTCGACAGTTCATGGAGGCCCTAGATCTCAGTCTAAAGTAACTGTAGGTGATGTCGAAGAAGTAATTTCTAGAGGGGCAGTTGCCGTTTCAGCACAAGTGAATCTTGGGGATGATTCTGAGTCCGAAATGCTCTACGATATGGGTCAAATTACTTCAGATTCTTGGAATCATGGTGTTCCTACTTTAGGAATGGTTTACCCTAGAGGTCCAAATTTAATTCTTGACCCAGAGGACAAAACAAGGGGAATAGCTCATGCTGCACGCGTGGCATTTGAATTGGGATGTGACGTTGTAAAAGTACCTTGGACAGGATCGATTGACTCATTCCAGAAGGTTACTTCTGGAGTTCCAATTCCAGTACTTATTGCAGGTGGTACTGGTTCTTCATTCTCAGATACTCTTGACATAGTTTCAAAATCAATAATTGCAGGGGGTTCAGGTGTGTGTATGGGTCGCCAGATTTTTGGTTCAGCAAACCCCTTGCATAGGTTGCTTGCTCTCCGTTCAATCATACATGGAAACTCAAGTCTGAATGACGCCTTAGAAATATTAAATGCTGAAGATATTGACGAATTTCT
>CEUK01113323.1_pt1 | contig 10290 bp, 7 predicted proteins | sample 356451 | NCBI WGS metagenome assembly CEUK01 (sample SAMEA2622843, study PRJEB7988) | marine metagenome | isolation source: saline water (ENVO:00002010), including
AAAATAAAGACTATTGCTACTAGTATGAGTCGCATAATAAGGTTTTTTTTTAAGGTACGAGGGTTTTTATATTTAGGACAAGTTTACTAATTTTATTTATTAACATCTCGATGAGGAAAAAGTTGATATTAGATACTGCAAGGCGGTTGTATAATGAGCGTGGATTATCCAATGTGACTATTCGTCAAATTGCTCAGGAGATGAATATTAGTTCAGGAAACCTGACATATCATTTTGAAAAAAGAGGGGATTTGGTAAAAGGTATCTTTCAGGATTTAATCTCTATTGAGAATAAATTTCTCAGTCTTTACCGGCAGACTACCCTTAATAAAAAGCAGTTGAATAATTTAATGAAGTCCCATGCTAAAGCCATGTTTCATTATCGTTTTTTTTGGATTGATTTCGTTCAGGTTGGAAGAGAAAATCTGAATACTCAAAAAAAATTGGATGGATTAATGGAAAACAGGTTGGATGAGCTGGATTATGATTGGGCAAATTATTTAAATCAGTTTTTATATTTAATGGCTACTTCAAATTTGAATTTTACATCAAAAGCTCTGGAAATACATTTTAAAAAAATAGAGGAAAAGGTCTTTTTGTAGTAAAGTACAGGGTAAGTTTTTAAGAATTAATTAAGCAAACAGCGTGAGCATTCACACCTTCTTCTTTTCCAACATAACCTAGTTTTTCAGTGGTAGTTGCTTTAACTGATATTAGGTCAACGTCAATACTCATAACTGAAGCTAATTTTTCTCGAATTGAAAGTATATGTGGCTTTAGTTTTGGAAGTTGTAAGCTGACGGTAGCATCTATGTTTCCAATTGAATATCCTTTCTCTGTAATAAGTTGAACTACTTCCTTTAGTAATATTTTAGAATCAATACCCTTATACTTGTTTGCCGTATCAGGAAAATGATAGCCTATATCTCCTAACGCAGCAGCGCCTAACAATGCATCGCAAATGGCGTGGATTAAAACATCTGCGTCGGAATGTCCAACCGCTCCCTTGTAGTGGTCAAGTAAAATTCCTCCTAACCAAAACTCTTCACCCTCTACTAATTGATGAACATCAAAACCAAAACCTACTCTGAAAGACATAATTTAATTTTTCTTTATTTCAGTTGCTGTTTTAACATCAGCAAAATCAAAGCTTATGGTAAATCTTAAAGTGTTTTCCAGAGGATTTCTTTGATTAAATGGAACTAAATAAGAGAAATCAAGATTGAAAATCTGATATTTTAGGCCCAGACCAAATGTCATATGATTTCTATTTCCTTTATTCGGATTTTCATAAAAATAACCTAATCTTAAGGCTAGTTGTTTGTCGTACCAGTATTCCGCACCTAATGACCAGTTAATTTCGTTAAACTCTTCAGTCATACCACCCGGAGCGTCGTAAAATGACTGGATAATTCCTTGAACTGTTGAAACATTTGGGTCCATTCCTGATTCTATAATATATTCTCCATTTGCATCTTCAGCAAATCCGCTTCCTTCTTCTTTATATGCCGGGGGTGTTGGTACCAGTAATTTGTTAACATCCATATACATCCCAAATTCATTGAATTCATCAATTTCAAAATTTATTCCTGTTCCTATTTTTAAATTCATAGGAATAAAGTCTCTCTCTGCTGATTCGCTGTAGGAAACTTTATTACCAATATTTTGAATATTAAATCCGAACATGTAATCAGCAGGTTTTTCACCAACTTTAATTGGTTTTTTGTAAAACCCATTTAAATCCACGGCAATGGCATTACCTGCTTTTGAATCGGATCCGTTTACAGATGCACCTGAGGTTAAATTACTGTAGATATATCTTGCACTCAAACCTCCTGAGAAAAAGTCATTTAGTTTATATCCAATACCGCAAAGGTCAATTGCCAGTTCATTTGGGTTGACAATTTGAAGCAGGGAAGCTGATTCATCCGTAAATTTTATTTCACCCAATGAAAAATACCGTAATCCGTGGCTGATACTTAATCTTTCGTTTGGTTTCCATGTATATCCAAGTTGAGCAACGTATATATCATCTATACCGAGAGATTTAAGCCATGGAACATATGAAATGGTAATCGCCTGTTCCTGTTCCAGGAAAGCTGTTTTAGCGGTATTCCAATAAGCAGAGTTGGCATCTGGAATAGTAGCAGCTCCAACATCTCCCATTGCACCAGCTCTGGAGTCTGGTCCAATCATTAAGAATGGAACTGCTGTTGTGATTGTATTTAGATATTGATTATAGTTTTTATTATCATTTTGTCCCTGAGCTAAGTTCGCTTTACTTAGCAAAAACAAAACCAAAAGAGTGGAAGTTATATCTTTTAAAATATTCATAGGTTGCAAATATAAAGCATAAACGTAAAATGATTTAGCGTAGTATTACCAATTTTTCTAATTTTCTTGCAGTTTCGCCATCCGTTGTTTTAACTTCCAAATGATAAAGGTAAACGCCTCTTCCAATTTTATCTCCATAGTCATCCCGTCCGTCCCACTCAATAGGTATGGATTTATTGTTTCCAAGAGAAACTATATTGCTTTCAATAGTTTTAATGAGCTTACCTGAAACGGTATAAATTCTTAACAGAATATCTAAATTTTCATTCATTTTGTTATGCTCGAACAGGAATTTTGTTTTGGTTGTGAATGGATTTGGATAGTTGTAAACATGACTAATAGCCAGTTTGGCATCATTGGCTACTACGAATTCTGTGTAGGCTTTTCCCGAATTGTTGTTTACATCCCATACTTTTATTGAGAGGGTGTGGTTTCCGTTAGACAGTTCACTAAGGGGATAAATAATTTTACCGTTTTTGTAATTGTTCAGCGTAGCAACATAATAGTCATTTAATAAAATAGGATTGGTGTAATTTTCATCTAAAATCGCTGAAATATCATGTCCTAAACTTGTCCCTGATGTATTTATTCCATTATCATCGCTTACCAAAGCATAAATTGATGGGTTTTCATCGGTTAAACCACCAAAAATAAAGTTACTGTCATTCATATATAGTTCAATATTTGGTCCCGTTTCATCATTTGTAATTTCGCCAGAACTTCCACCTACAATAATTTTTTCCGTGTAACCGGAACCATCGACAGAGTCATTTGCAAAATAATAGCTTATTCTCCCTCTACCATAATTATAGTTTATGTCTTTTGGAACGATAAATTCATAGCTGAATTCTCCATTTTTGACACTTGCAATTCCCTTGTAAAGAATACTTTTTTGAGATTGAAAATCAATAAAATTTCCTGTTTTATTATTGTCAAGGGTTGTTAAAGTTTCAATTTTATCATAAACTATCGGGTAAACAAATCCATTAAGGTTTACTTTTTGATTATTAAACTCAATCTGGCCACTAATTTTAATTTTAGAGAGTGCCTTTAAGGTGTCAGGGTTATTTAATATTTCAACATTATTAATTGTTTTTGTAACAACATTGTATTTAGGATATGAAATTTTTACAGCAGGGTCCCCAAGAAGTGCGAACTTTCTGTTATTATAGTTTGTTCCAAGTGGGCTAAGAGCTTTTGCTAAACGAATTGCATCTCCTAAAGACGTCATATTACCATTCAATTTATTTAGTATTGACTCGAAAAAATTAATGCTAAAACCTATATTGTTTGATATTCCGCCATAAACTAATCGGGTAGTTGTAATCATAGCTATAGAACCGCCATTTGGATTTAATAAAACATATTCTCCTCCCGAAACTCTTTCCGGGTCATCATAGCGTGAAAATTCACATGTAGCCGTAAGAAAAACAGGAAGAGCATCAATGTTCGTCCAGGAGTTAATGTCACTTATGTTTAGTATTCTTTCGTCTGCCCATCCTCCTTCTCCTCCATGTCCAATATAACTCGCAAAAAACACTCCTTTATCCATGGACTCTCTGATTTCCCTATTTACATCAGGGTAGCGGGAGCCTCCGGCTGTAGAGGTTTTATTATAAGCATCTAAATACACTTTATTTATATTATACGTACTGTCCTGTTCTAAAATTGAATTAACGATTGATTCGGTTTGAGTAAGATGCGCAGTAGTATAGTTGTCGGAGGATGACCCATCGTCTGCAATAAATAGCACTTTGTTTTTCCAATCACCGAAAGTTGATTTTACATCATTTCCATCTAATCCGTCATATCCAATTACTTTTTTTGAATTCACATAATGTTTTATTTTGTTCACAAATCCGGAAGCATCGGTTGTGTTTCTTGCAGGAAATCTTCCAATTCCAATATCTACTGTTGAACTGCTGCTGGATATTCCATTTTCATCATCAAGCATTCCAAAATAGTCATCGGAAATATAACTTGCTGTTGGTGATATGGAGTTCTCTGATTGGTAACTGGGTATGAAATAAGTTTCGTTTGAAATTCGTTTTTTTGGATCGTAGTTACCATCCCCGAACAGGAGTAAGTATTTAATTTTTGATTCTTCAGATGAAGCATTTTTATATAAGTATTTCATGAAATTTCTTATTGCTGTAATGTCAGCATGTCCATTTGAAAATTCATTATAAACTTCTTGCAGGGTTACAACCTTTGCGTTCAGATTAGAGTTTTGAATATGGAATTCAGCCAGTTCCTCTGCATGGCTTTTAAATTCGTTTGCTGTTATAATGATATATTCAATATCGGTTAACGATTGTAAATTTTGATTCGATATTTCACTAATATAAAATGGAGTTCTGAATCCGGAATTATTAAATGCTATAAATGATTTAATAGAATCCGTTGAGGTCTTAAATGTAGTTTTGGAATTATTGAAGCTGGATGCGATTTCAGAAACATCATATGGAGATGTGATGTTCCATATTTTTGTATTTATTGATGTATTGTTAATTTCAAATTCAGAAATATTGCCTGCTCCAACTGATTTTGGTTGACTAAACTCTAAGGGTGAGGTACCAAGGTTTAAATATGACTCTGTTTTAACTTCTATATAATCAAGCCATGCAACTGCTCCTGAAACAGGTTGGTTGTATGCAAATTCCATGTTTGAAATTATTCCTGACGTATTAAAGCTATCCAGTATTGTTTTCTCAACAACATAATTGGCTGTATATTGCGTGCTTACATTATTAATGTTTGCTGTTTGATGAACTGTGTTTCCTTCGTTTTTTACGGTGATTGTATTTCCTGAACTTGTTGTTGACCTGACTACAAACTTTGCTTTAAAATGAATTTTTTCATCGGGAACTTTATTGATGTGTGTGAAAGAAAAATTCTTCTTTAATCCAGAGACAATATCAAAATAATCTCCATACCAATTTCTACCGGATTTTATAAAATTTATTTTATCGGTTTCATAAAATTGGTGGTTTTCATATGTATCGAAGGTGTGAGTTGATTGCTCAGATGATTGAGATGATGTTGTGATTCTTTTTCCATTTTCTGTTCCAATGTTAATCCAGTAAAAACTGGTATCTGCGTACAAATGTTTTTCATGATAATAAGTTTTTGAATTATTATCCCATTCCCAGACATTAGCTGCTTTAGCATAAAATAATAGATAATCGCTATTGTCAAATGATCCATCGTTTTCACCTTCAAAATATATAGGCAATTCAGGAAGAGTAGGGGGTGTTTTTGAATTAATGGATTCTGAAAGCATACCTTCAGAGAATCCGAAAATTCTTATGTTTTTTGGATTTATATTATCAATTGGAATATTATTCTCTAAAAAAAAGGATTGAGACAATTTTTGAATTCCTGTTGAGGAAACACCAATTTTATACCACTTTCCTTCAGCCATTACTGAATTTGTCCCACTGCGAAAATTAGTTTTTAATGATTTTTTTCTGTTTTGTGATAGATTGTATTCAAAAGAATATTCAAAACTTAAAATCTTTTTTTGATTAAAATTATTGTTTTCAAATGTTGGGACATAAAACTGTATTAAGGTTTTTTCGCCTATGTATTTTAAATCTGTTTTTATTGTTTCAGATTCATCATCTTCCAGCTTCTCATATAGTTTACTGACAATAGTTGTTGTTTTGTTTTCAATTAAGATTTTTGCTTTTTCAACTTTCCCTTTTACGATTTCTGAGATTATATAATACGGGTATGAGCGTGGTGTTGGGTAATAAGCTTTTTCAAAGTAGGGCTTTTCAATAATTTCCAAATTATTATTTAGCTCACTGATATCTTTTTTCCAATGTATAGTAACAAGTGATTTGTTTTGGCCAAATCCATTACAAAAATGGAAACATAATAATAAAGCGATTACTTTATTTTTCATTGTCATTAGCATTCAACGCTATAGCTGCAAATCTATTGTTTTTAAATACATTATTGATAACCTATAAGAAAAAGCTATTAAAAAAATGACGATCAATCTTCAATTAGTTGCTTTTCATACAAGTTTTTATAAGCTCCACTTAATTGAATAAGCTCGTCGTGTTTTCCTTCTTCAATGATTTTTCCGTTTTCAATCATAATAATATGATCGGCATCTTTAATGCTGGATATCCTGTGGCTTACAATTATGGTGGTTTTATTTGCCATAATCTGTTTGAGATTTGTTAAAATCTTTTCTTCTGTTTCGGTATCAACAGCCGATAAGCAATCGTCGAATATTAAAATCTGAGGGCTTTTTAAAATAGCTCGAGCTATACTGACTCTTTGTTTTTGACCTCCGGATAATGTTACTCCTCTTTCGCCCACAACCGTTTCATAGCCTTTATTAAATTGTTTTATGGTTTCATGAACAACAGCTTGCCGGGCGGCCCACTCAATATCTTTCTGGTTTGATTTTTGATCTTTTGTAAAAGTTCCAAAACTAATATTATTACCAATGGTATCAGAAAATAAAAAAACATCTTGAGGTACGCATCCTGTTTGATTTCTTAAGTCATTTAAATTTATAAGTTGAATTGGATCATTGTCGATTAAAATTTCTCCCGATGAATTATCATATAGTCTGTTGAGCAATTGAACTATAGTTGACTTTCCACTGCCGGTTTTTCCAACAATTGCGAGTGTTTGACCGGGTTGGACTTTAAAAGAAATATCTTTCAAAGCTTCAACACCACTTTCTGGATAGGTAAATTGAACGTTTTTAAATTCAATGGCTCCTTTTATTTGACAGGCCTCATTTGTTTGGTTTTGAATTTTTGGTTCTATCGATAGAAATTCATTTATTCTCTTTTGACTTGCTACAGCCCTTTGTATTAATGATGTAACCCATCCTAATGAAGCTACCGGCCAGGTAAGTAAATTGATATAAATCACAAATTCTCCAATGTTTCCAAAGGTAATCGTTCCTTTTATTACTTCTAAACCTCCAACATAAATTGTTATTAGTGTACTTAGAACTGGCAGGAAAAGAATGACCGGGTAAAATAAGGATTCTGTCGTCACCAGATTCATTGCAATTGAGCGGTAGTTTTTAGCTTCTTGATTAAATTTTTCTACTGTGGAGTTTGATTTATTGTAAGCCTTGATTACTCTGATTCCAGCAAAAGTTTCCTGGCTTATATTAAACAGTTTTGAAAGTTGCTTTTGAACACGTTCACTTTTAATATTGATTAATTGAGAAACATAGTAAATGGTAACAGAAAGAACAGGAAGTGGAAGTAAAATGTATAAACTTAGTTCGGCATTAATATTAACCATAGTAGTTATTACCAGAGCAAATAAAACGACTAAATTTATTAAGTACATTATAGATGGACCGAGGTACATTCTTACCTTACTGACATCATCGCCAATTCGGTTCATTATGTCACCTGTTTTGTTTTCCTTGTAAAAAGATGTATCAAGTTTTTGATAATGATTGTAAATTTCATTTTTCAGATCAAATTCTATGAATCGTGAAACCATAATTATGGTGTAACGCATGAAAAATGTAAATATTCCTTTTATTATGGCAACCGTAAGCAGTAAGCCTGCAAAAATTAAAAGTGCTTTTCCTAAATTTTCGTACACTTCAGACTGCAGTTCTGAGCCCTTCATGTGTTTATAGGTATTGATGGTCTCAACAACAATATCAATAGCGTTTCTAAAAATTTGTGCAGGGTAAAGGTTAAACCAATTCGCACAAATGATGAAGAGCACTCCCAGTAATAGACGCCATTTATAGCGTATTAAGAATTTATTTAATGATCTCAACTCTTTCAAAAAGTGCCCTGTTGATTGTTTTGTAAATTTACGTTAATCTGGTACTTTTTGGAAGGATTATTTTTTTTTCATTCTGAAAACCAAAAAAAGAACTGATAGAAATACAAATGTTCCAAGAATTAAAAGGGTAGTTCTCATGAAAGAATTCCATTGTTTTTCTTCTTTACTTAAAGTTTTTTTCTGTGTTCCATTTGGACGTTTTACTTCATTTTTTTTTGTAACAATTAGACTATTATCAAGCAGAGAGCCACTTTGAAAAAGTTCTTTTTTTTCAGAAGAGTTATACTTTTCATTCGAAGTCAAACCAGTTTTACCGGATGCATGGGAGAAGTGCATCAAAAAAACAGAAAAGAGAAAAAGTAGTAGTTTGTTTTTCATTTTTAATTCACTGATTAAAGACTGAATTTTTCAATAAACGAGCCTTTCTTATTTATAGACAACGGAACAGAAGCTCCATTACTCAATTTAATGTCACCAACCTTACCTTTTTGGTAGGATTCAACAAAATTAATATTAATTAAATGACTTTTATGTACTCTTAAAAAATCAAAATCTGATAAGGCCTCATCAAAAAATTTCAATGTCTTGCAAACAGTTTTTTTCTTTCCATCTTTTAGATAGAAATCGGTTAAATTATCATTGGCCTGACAATGAACGATGTCTTTGAGTTGAATTACATCAAATCCTTCCATCGTGGGTAAAACAATTTTTTTTAATTGTTTGTTTTCAATAGCTAAGTTTTCGAGTAAGATATTGGCTGTTTTGAATGATGATTGTTGAGATATTGATTTTTCAACTTTTTTTACAGCATCTATCAGCTCGTCAATGTCCACTGGCTTTAGTAGATAGGAACAGGAGCTTAAGTTTATGGCTTGAATTGCATAATTACTAAAGGCAGTTACAAAAATGGTTTCAAATGGAATACTGTCGTATTGATCCAGCAAGTCAAAAGCGTTACCAAATGGCATTTCAATATCTAAGAAAACGAGTTTCGGTTGATGTTTTTTTATGATTTCCGCACCTGATTTTATATTATCTGCTTCAGCCACAAGTTCAACTTGTGGACAATACTCCCTTAAATAGTTTCTTAACGTTAAACGACTTGCTGCCTCATCTTCAATAATTACTGCTTTCATAGTTTACTTTTTAAATCTGTTTTGTGGAACTACTAATTCAACGATAGTTCCGGTTCCATCTTTATGAAAATCCTTGATGGTTACATTAATTTTTAAATCGTGCAATTCATTTACAATTTGAATCCTTTCCTTTATATTTCTTAACGCAGTACTTCTGTTTTTCTTTTGGTTATTGGTTTTGAGTTCAGCACTTTTTTTTCTACCAATTCCATTATCAGAAATTGCAACATGAAGGTCCGTTTCCTGTTTAGTAAGTTTTAAATTTAAATTACCCGAATTTTCTTTGTACCGTAATCCATGCCAAATAGCGTTTTCAATGTAGGGTTGGATAAGCATTGGAGGAATTTCAAAATCATCATTATCTAATGATTCGTCAATGTGTATTTTATAGTCAAACTTGTCCTTAAATCTAAAATGCTCCAGTTCAAGATAGATCCCTAAAATTTCCAATTCTTTTTGAATTGGAATAAAATCGTATTCTGAATTTTCCATAACCAGTCTCATTAATCTTGAAAAACTGGTTAAGAATTTGTTTGCGGATCGTTGGTCGTTTTCGGAAATAAAACTGTTCACCGAATTAAGAGCATTGAAAATGAAATGAGGATTCATTTGCGACCTTAGGGTTCGGAGTGCTAATTTTTGATTGGCAATTCGTCTTTGTTTGGAAACTTTAAGAATGTAAAAAACTGCAAATGAGCCAATTATTATTAATATTAACAATAAGCCAATTGCCCATCGACTGGCTAACAAAAAATTTTCTTTTAGCGCATCCTCTTTAACCAGACTGTTGATCGCATTTTGCGAAATTTCTTTTTCTTTTCGAAGTAACTCAAGTTGTAAAAGATTTTCTACTCCTTTTCCGGAATTTATTGAATTTAATTTTTCCCTACGTTGTTCGATGGTATCTTCAAGGGTGGTGTAAAAATTTATAAATTCAAATGCTTTTTCTTTATTCTCAATTATCCTTGCTGTATTTCGAATAACTGTAATTTCACTTTTATCAATTAATGTGTAATTCGGATTTTGCATG
>CEUK01169941.1_pt1 | contig 10290 bp, 10 predicted proteins | sample 356451 | NCBI WGS metagenome assembly CEUK01 (sample SAMEA2622843, study PRJEB7988) | marine metagenome | isolation source: saline water (ENVO:00002010), including
AAAAGTTCCATAACATAATGGCCAGTCAGGGCAAGCTAAACCAGCCTCCATCACTCTCGTAGCACTACCTATACAAATTAGAGCAATAATAGCTAATACACTATGATTACCTAACTTGAACAATGTTGATCTATATTTAGTTTGATAATTAATTAACTTATTCAAATTAATTAAACTATATTTTCTGCATATTAATTTAATTTCATTGAAAAAATATTAATAAAAAAGAAATCTTTTATTTAACTATATTAAAAACCTGATGTTACTTCCCTGACATTAATAAAAAAAATCCATATAATTACAAAGATATGGTTTTTAATTCTTAAGAAGTTGTGAATTTATAAAATTATTTATTTACAAATAATGCAATTTTTCGAAAAAGTAATATCTTGAAAATATAAATTAATTAATCAAATTGTTAAATAAATCATATTATTTAATTCTAATTATTTCTGCAGTCATAGCTTTATCTTTTTATATAGGTTTAAATATTAATTTATTGCCAGTGGATGCTAGTTTAAACGCACCTATATATGATGAGCTATTTACGATTCTATTTATTATTGGGTTGATACTTTTTATAGGTATGACATTAATTGTCCTATATAGCTTATTTAAATTTCGAAAAAAAGAAGGGCAAATTGGAGATGGTGTTGCTATCGAAGGTAATTTAACTTTAGAAATAATTTGGACCATAATACCCTCTTTAATTGTTTTATTTGTTGGAATATACAGCTACAAGATATACGATCGGATGGGTGGTATGAATGAACTTAATAGTAGTCATGAAATGATGAATCATTCAGCTTCTGAGAAAGTTTGGGCTGGAATAAGTCAAGCCACTAATAAAGAATATGGAAAAGGAAGCACAAACATAGAAGTTTCCGCAATGCAATTCGCTTTTCTTTTTAATTATCCAAGCGATAACTTCATTTCAGGAGAATTACATGTTCCTGTAGACCAAAAAGTTTCAATCAAAATGGAATCTAAAGATGTTATCCATGCATTCTGGATTCCTGAGTTCCGAATTAAGCAAGATATTATTCCTGGTCAGCCTACCGTCTTAAATTTCACGCCTACCAAAGTTGGTAAATATCCAATTATTTGTGCTGAATTATGTGGTCCTTACCATGGTGGGATGAGAGCATCGATAATTGTTGAAGAATCATCAGAATTTGAAAAATGGATTAACCAAAATAAAAAGACAGAAGTTTAAAATGACAATATTAATTGATAATAAACCTAAAATAAACGAAAGCCTACAGCCAAAGGGGATTTTAAGATATTTTAGTTTTAGCTTAGATCACAAAGTTATTGGTATTCAATACTTAATTTGTGGTTTTATTTTTTATTTGGTTGGAGGAACTCTTGCCGGTGCAATAAGGATCGAACTTACTAGTCCTATTTCAGACTTTATGCCCAGAGATGTATATAACCAAGTTCTAACTTTACATGGGACAATTATGATATTTCTTTGGATTGTGCCTGTTGTAAACGGTGCTTTTGGCAATTATCTTATACCTTTTTATGTAGGTGCCAGAGATATGGCTTTCCCTAGATTAAATGCAGTTGCATTTTGGTTAATTCCGCCCTCAGGCTTAATGCTCATAACAAGTTATTTTATAGATGGAGCCGCTCAAGCAGGATGGACTGCATATCCACCACTTAGTATTACGACACCTCAATCTGGTCAAATAATCTGGATTCTAAGTGTCTTACTTCTTGGGGGGAGCTCTATTTTTGGAGGAATAAATTTTATCGCGACCATTCTTAAATTAAGAAGACCTGGTCTGAAATTAATGCAATTACCAATGTATTGTTGGGCAATGCTTGGAACAAGCATACTTGTTGTTTTATCAACTCCTGTCTTAGCAGGAACTTTAATCCTTTTGAGCTTTGACATAATCGCAAATACCGGATTTTTTAACCCAGTCTTAGGTGGAAATGTAGTTGTTTATCAACACTTATTTTGGTTTTATTCTCATCCAGCAGTTTACATAATGGTACTTCCTGCATTTGGACTAGTAAGTGAGATACTTCCTATACATTGCAGAAAACCACTTTTTGGTTATACCACAATGGTCTTCTCAATCATGGGAATTGTAGTACTTGGATTGGTAGTATGGGCGCATCATATGTTTACAAGTGGTACACCTCCTTGGATGAGGCTATTCTTTACTATCGCAACTGCATTTATTGCTGTACCAACTGGCATAAAATTCTTTAATTGGGTAGCAACTATGTGGGGTGGAAAAATCTCAATAAATAGTGCAATTTTATTTTCTTGTGGTTTTATCATAAATTTTGTTTTTGGAGGTATAACAGGAGTTGCTTTAGCTCAAGTCCCATTTGATATTCATGTTCACGATACTTATTTTGTAGTAGCTCATTTTCATTACATCGTTTATGGTGGTTCTGTTTTTGTTATTTTTTCATCTATTTATCATTGGTTCCCAAAAGTTACAGGGAAATTATTAAATGAAAAATTAGGTATTATTCATTTCTTACTCACTTTTATTGGATTTAATTTATGTTTTGCACCGCAACATTGGCTTGGACTCAATGGAATGCCCAGAAGGGTAGCTGAATACGATCCTCAGTTTCAATTTGTAAACCAACTAAGTAGCCTTGGTGCTTTATTAATGGCAATAAGTACAATTCCATTCTTAATTAATATTTTTATTAGTACAACAAAAGGTAGAGAATCAGGTGATAATCCATGGAATGCTCTTACTCCCGAATGGCTCACATCCTCTCCTCCTCCAGTAGAAAATTGGCAAGGGGAACCTCCTTTAGTCAAAGAACCTTATGGATATGGAAAAATCCAAAATAAAGAAATTAATTAAAAGTTTTTATGACAACTATTAATAGTACTAAAAAAATAGATTCACCTCAGGATGAAAGTAATGAACATCATGAAGATTTAAGGATTTTTGGTTTAATAACTTTTCTTATTGCAGATGGAATGACATTTGCAGGTTTCTTTGCGGCATACTTAACATATAAGGCAGTTAATCCACTTCCAGATGGCGCAATATATGAACTTGAGCTTCAAATCCCAACTATCAATACAATTTTGTTGCTTGTTAGTAGCGCAACTTTTCACAAAGCTGGAAAAGCTCTACAAAGAAAAGATAATTTAAATACTCAGAAATGGCTCTTATTTACAGCCCTTTTAGGTTTCACTTTTTTAATTTGTCAACTTACTGAATATTTTAATTTACCTTTTGGCCTTACAGATAACTTATTCGCAAGTACATTCTACGCTCTTACAGGATTTCATGGCTTGCATGTAACCCTAGGAACACTAATGATAATTATAATTTCTTGGCAAACCAGAGCGAATGGAGGGAGAGTTACCTATATAAATATGTTTCCCTTAGAAGCAGTAGAGTTATATTGGCATTTCGTAGATGGTATTTGGGTAATACTATTTATTATTTTATATCTTTTATAAAAATAATTTATTCAAATATATTTTTTATTAAATTTTTATTGCCACAAATCTGATTATTAGCAAGAATATAAGTTAATAAATTTCAGAATAAATGCTTGTAGGTAAAGAACTTCTTGAGAAATCTAAACTATTAAGTAAAAAAACGGAAGACGAGATTGCAAGAGGTTGCGGATATATTGGTCCAAGTGGAAGAATTCTGAGAAAAAGTTTTTATAGAGCTCTGATTGAAGCAAAGGGTTACAAGTTAGGAAACAATTCAAAAGGGAGACCAGGCAATAGATCATCAAGAGGAAGACAAGCAGAATATAAGACAAAAGTACATGGGAATGGCAATTTATTGATAGGTCATGCCTACACAAAAAAATTAGGATTAATTCCTGGTCAAGAATTTAAAATTGATCTAAAAAAAGATTCAAAATGTATTAATTTAATTCCATTAAAATAAAAGAATTAATTATGTCCACCCATTGTCTTTCATCCATTTTTCATCAACTTCTTTTTTAGAGGATGAAAATTTATCATATTGATTTGCAATTAACAACTTTTCTACATATTTAATTAAAGGATCAGCTTCGAGATTGACATCCTGCCCCAAAGATAAATATTTAAGATTTGTATTGTGCCACGTATGAGGAATTATTGCGATCGTGAAAATTTCTCCATTACTTCTTTGTTCAGCAATTGTAAGGCTTATTCCATTTATACAGATACTCCCCTTATTGACTATGTATTTTGAATAATCCTTATTTTTCCACTTAATTGTTAAGAGCCAAGACTTATTTAATTGTTCAATATTAATAACTTCTCCTAAACCATCAACATGTCCGCTTACGATATGGCCTCCAAGTCTGTCTGATATTTTTAAAGCTGGTTCAAGATTCACTATTGAGTTATCGCTTAATTTATTTCCTAATGTAGTTTTAAGTAAAGTCTCTTCACTAATATCTACAGTAAAACTTCTATCAATAATTTCTTTCGCAGTTAAGCATATCCCATCAACTGCAATACTGTCTCCAATATTAATTTCAAAGAAATTATCTAAAAGTTCAATTTTAAGATTATTACTGTTTTTTTGAATTCTTCCAGTTGCTTGTATTATTCCAGTAAACATAATTGTAAAAAACTTTAAAATTAAAATTTTATTATTTACTTTATATTTTAAACCATTATAAATATATTAAGAGGGTTTCTAATTTTGAGGCGCTAAAAAATTGATTACTAATTCGCAAAAAAGAAATTTTGGTAATAAGACAAAAATAAGTCCATTTACTTTAGGTACTATGAGAGCTGCGGAAAGTTTAGAAAAAATGTATGAAATCATAAAATTTGCATATTCAGCAGGAATAAATCATATTGAGACAGCCCCAGCTTATGGTAATGCTGAGTTTCATATTGGTAATGCTCTTAATAAGTTAGAAAAAACTCATAATATTGCAAAAAAGAATTGGATAATAACTACAAAAGTTTTACCTAATGGCAAGCTTGAAGATCTAAAAGAAAATTTTCTTGAATCACTTAATAAACTCAAACTTAGTAAAATCAACAATCTTGCTGTGCACGGAATAAATCTAAGAGAGCATCTTGAATGGGCATTAAAAGGAGAAGGAAGTAGATTTATTAAATGGGCTTTTGAAATGAATTTAATAGATCAGATAGGTTTTAGCTCACATGGTAGCTTCCAATTGATCAATGAAGCAATTGAGTCAGAGTTTTTTAGTTTCTGCAATTTGCACTTACATTTATTTGATAAATCCAAGATACCTTTAGCCAAAAAAGCACTTGATATGGGTATGGGAGTACTAGCTATATCTCCCGCAGATAAAGGGGGCAAATTATATTTACCAAGCGAGATTCTTCAAGAGGCATCTAAACCTTTTCATCCCTTAGAAATTGCATACAGATTTCTATTATCTAATGGGATAACAACATTATCTTTAGGTGCAACAAATCCAAAAGACTTTTTATTGCCACAAAAACTTGCTAATGCTACTCATAAACTTACAGAAATTGAAATGAAAGTATTATCAAATATTGAAACTATTTCTAATCAAAGACTTGGATCTACCAAATGTGAACAATGTAGAGAATGCCTACCTTGCCCAAGCGAAATACCTATACCTGAAATACTTAGATTAAGAAATATATACATAGGAAATGGACAAATAGAATTTGCTAAAGAAAGATATAACTTAATTGGGAGGGCAGGTCATTGGTGGGAGAGCAAGAATGCGAATGATTGTCTTAATTGCAATCAGTGCATACCAAAATGTCCAAATCATTTAGATATTCCGTCGTTATTAAAGGAAACTCATACTTTACTTCTTGCAAAGCCAAAAAAAAGACTATGGGGTTAAAGATTTATTCCAATAAATTTCTAATTCTCTCTTAGCATTCTCATTCAAAGGAGAGAAGGACCAGCTATTTTCCCAACAAGGTTTTGAGGGGTATTTGATTCTTTTGATAATCTCACCTTCAAGATAGCTATTTTGTATGAATTCTGAATCTAAAGGGAGAAACCATCCTTGAGCAATTAATTTTCTAACAGCAATTGGATTATCTAATGAACTTATCCACTCTATTAAGATTTCTTCACTTACAGAATTTTTTACCAAGGCAAAATACCATGATAGAGGAACACCATAATCGGGAAAGAATATTGATATCGTAGAGTCAATTTTTATTACTTTTTGACATTGAGTCAAAGGCATTATTGCAATAGCTACATTTTTACTCAGAATCCAATCAAGAGCATTTTTATCATCATAAATATTAACTTGCTCAACAAGTTTTTTTAAAGAATCATTTGTTTTGATTCTTTTTGCTAATGAAATTATAAGTCTCGTACTATTAGGTAAAATTATTCTGCCTTTCAAATGATCAGAGAGTAAAAAATCCCATGATTTTTCCTTATCAAGCTTTAATTTCTTATTATTTTTTACTACTACTGCATATGGGACCAAACCAATTGGAAATAACTTATTTTTTTTATTGGATGGAAATGAATCTAAATAATTTTTTGTTCTGCTATCCATTTTTTTATATAAATTTTTTGAAATATCCTTAAAATCAGAAAAATTAATATTATTAATCCACCCATCATTTATTAAAATTAAATTTGATTTTCTATAGTTTAAATTATTTTTTTCTTCATTTATTTTGCTGAAATTTATATCTTTCTGAATAGAGTTTACTGGAAATGATTTTTTAATAAAATCAGGAAAAAATTCCATTTGGAAGCCAAATATAATTTTATTTGTAATATTGCTACATCCACTGACTAAAAATAAAAATGATAATTTGGCAAAATTCAAGAATTTTCTTCTTGATAAATTATTACGGATCATAAATTTGAACTATTAAAGGAAATTTGACCAACTTCTCGCATTTGTCTTAAAGCATATTCACAAGAAGAAACTATTTCTTCATAGCTAATACCTTTTAAATTAGCAAACATTGAAAAGCCTCCCGCTCCTACACCTTCCTTAACATATCCTTTTTCATAATCACTTAATTGTTTAAATTCTGATTTAGAAAAATTTAAACAACTTGCAAAAGCATATATTTTAACCCTATGTTTCGTAGCAACCAAATCAACTAATTGACGCAGAGAATTATCTCTTACTAACCATCCAGTAGTCGCAATAATGATATCTTCAACAAAATTTTGTTTATTTATAATTTCTATATATTCTAAAGCTAGCAAAAGAACTGCCACCATTTGACTGCCACCAGCAAGAACAACCATATTTTTATTTTTTCTCGCTCCAATAATTAATCCCATGGCAAAAGCTTGAAATGGATCTCCCAAAGCAGCTATGACATCAATTGAATCAAAACCCTTATCAAGATTCGCTTTTAAGATTCCTTTTAAAATAACTTCTTTTTTAAGTTTTCTAGGAGGGTCAATTAAACTACTTCCTGCTAAATCAGAAACATTTAATGAAAAGGCTTCCATAATTGCTTGAGCAGTTGTTGTTCCCCCTGGAACTGATTCAGATATAAATATTGGCTTATTAGAAGATAGACCAATTGATAGCCCCTTCTCATAGAGATTTATTACTCTTTTTTTTAACATTGCTTTACCTGTACTTAGACAATTTGCAGGCTTGGATTGTCCTTTTTCAACTCTTAAAAATTTAAAATATGGCTCTTTAGTTATTCCAATTGGAATAACTATCAAATTTGCCTGAATAATTTTTGCACACACATTACTAATTAATGCAGGTGTAACACCTGCATTAAGTTTAGGAAGTTGATATTTATAATTTGGAATAGGGCCAAATAATAAGAATTCTGCATCAGCTAAAGCAGTTAATTTCCTAGAACTAGCATCCATACCTGCTGCAGAGATACCTTTTATTTGTGAAGTATCTGTACCAGCAATTATTAAATAATAATCAAATACTTCTAATAGTTTTTTTAATTCACTTAATTTATTTTCGATAACATTTTTTTTTAAAAAAGTACCAAAATATTTAATTTCTAAACACTTCATAAACCTAAATAACTAAATTCTTAAATCTACAAATCCAAAAAGCATATCTGGTGGTTCTGGTATCTTTGATTTTAATCTTGGGAATACAGAGTATGCAATTATATGAATAGTTAAAACATAAATTATTTCTTGAAATAAAATTAAAAGGATAGCAACAATTTGTATTGAGAGGAGCGAAGGCTCAGATGAAAGACTTAAAAAAGATATTATTTTTTCTAAAAGTCCATAACTAGCTCTTGTTATTAAGATCCAAAGGTTTTCACCAACCAATAAAGATAATGCAAGAACCCTTATGAAAAATCCAAAAGTCCCAATAAGTATTCCAAATGACCAACTATACCACCAATTTTTTTCTTTAAACCAAGACCAACCCAACCAAAAGGAGAGTAATCCATAAGGAAATAAAAATAAGGGTCCCCTAATTGGACCCATAAGAATAATTAATAATAATATTTCAATGATTGTCCCCTCAAAAGCGGCCTTAGTTCCTCTTCTCAAATGCAATAAAGCTATCGGTAATGGCAAAGTCAGCCTTAATAAAGCTCCACCAACTGGTAAATAGTATAATGCTATCCAAAGAAGTGCAGATAAAGATGCTAAATAAGCAGGCTCTATAATATTTAAAGCTTGTGATTTCTGAGATATTTTCATCTAGGAGATTTAAATTTTAGTTTATTTTCTTTGTCATTTACTTCAGTTTCAAAATAACGCTCAATTTTCTCAATTTCAAAATCTAATTTAGCTTCTCTCAAAGCAGAAGCAAATTTTTCAGAAGGGGCAGTTGGATCTACCTTTTTTAGAATAATAGTAACTTTATAAGATTGAGGTTTATAGTCTTTGAATTCATCATTTTGTTTTTTAGATATCAGATTTTTTTCTGAAGATGATTTTTTTACTTGAAAATTATTTTCATCTTTTATTAACTTTATTCTTAGATTCTTTTTCTCTTCAATTAAGTTTTTTAAATCTTTATCATTTTTTTTATTTATAAATTTATTTTTTTCTGAAATTATTGGTTTTTTTAAATTTTTTGAATTTTTTGAAATTTTATTTTCTTTATCAACCATATTTAATTTAGCCGAATACTCCTCATCTGAATTTTTATTATCAATACCACTAAAACTTAGCTCTAGAAAATTTCCTACCCTTCCACCTGAGCACGATTGCAAGAAAATTAATAATATAAATAAAAAAAAACTAGTACCCTTTGAAAACATTTTTTTACTTAGATTTCTTCAATTTTCTTTTCTTTGGAATCTTCTTTTTTGAATAACTTGTTCCTTTACCAGTATTATTATCTTTTAATTTTTCGTCTAATAAATTTAATACTTCATCAATTGATAATTTTTCTAAATCCGTATCTTTTGGTAGAGAAATATTCATTTTCCCAAATTTAGCATAGATTCCATAAGGTCCATTTAAAATTTGTATATTCTCTTTAGATCCTTTAGGCTTTCCTAAATCTTTAAGCACAGACCTACCTCCCCTTGCCAACTTTGGCATTGCAAGAACTTCTAAAGCCCTATCTAATTCAACTTTAAAAACATTATCTTCCTTTTTCAAAGATCTATTTTCAGATTCATTTTCATTTTTAATCCATCTCACATATGGACCAAACCTCCCTCTATCAGCTTCAACAATACCGCCATCAGGATGTTCTCCAAGAAGTCTTGGCAAACTAAGAAGTTCTAAGGCTTGATCTAAAGTTAGATCATCAGTCTTAAGTTCTTTTGGTAAAGAAGCTCTTCTTGGTTTTTCTTCATTACTTTCACCAATGCCTAATTGAACATAGGGTCCATATGGTCCAAATCTTAAAAAAACCTTCTCTCCAGTTTTTGGATCCTGGCCCAAGTCTGAAGGACCACTTAAAATTTGATTAACCTTTTTTTTATCTAAATCACCAGGAGTGATATCCATAGGTAAATTACCTTTAGCTTGAACCTCATTTCCAGAATCATCTATTTTAGTCCCCTCAAGCCAAGGGCCATTGGAACCAATTCTGACCACACATGGCAAGTCATCAAAATCAACTTGTCTGTAAGCTTTTCCATCAATATCTCCTTCTGTCTTTTGGACTTTTATTTCTAATCCATTTTTACCTTTATAAAAAGTTTCTAGATAAGGAAGCCATTCCAAATTACCTGAAGATATCTCATCTAAAGATGATTCCATCTTGGCAGTAAAAGTTGTATCTACCAAATCAGGGAAATGTTCCTCTAACAATGCTGTTACTGCAAAAGCAGTAAATGTAGGAGCTAAAGAATTCGATGAAATTTGGGCATAACCTCGATCTACTATAGTTCCTATTATGCTTGCGTAAGTAGAAGGTCTTCCAATC
>CEUK01017279.1_pt1 | contig 10285 bp, 14 predicted proteins | sample 356451 | NCBI WGS metagenome assembly CEUK01 (sample SAMEA2622843, study PRJEB7988) | marine metagenome | isolation source: saline water (ENVO:00002010), including
AGCAGAAATTAGAAATATGGTTAACGGTTATCCAGGACCTAAAGTATTACCATTCGCAACAAAATGGTTAAACCCTAGTTCAGTTAATACAAGTACAGACGCAACAACAGCTACGACATTTACATTTGACTCACCTGTTTACTTACAAGAGGGTATTGAGTATTGCATAGTTTTATATTCAGACTCGGTAGATTATACAGCTTATATTTCAAGATTAGGCGAAACACAAATAGGTTCAAATAGAACAATATCAGAGCAACCAAATATCGGTATTTTATTTAAGTCTGCTAATAATAGAAGTTGGACTGCTGAACAAATGGAAGATATGAAATTTACTTTGAAGAAGGCAGTATTTGATACTTCTACAAATGGTACATTAACATTAACAAATAATGATTTGCCAGCAAAAACTTTAGATAGTTCACCAATTAGAACATTTAATGGTTCAGGTGTTATTAGAGTTTTCCATAAAAATCACGGTATGCATAGCACAAATAATAATGTTACAATAGCAGGCGTGGCTTCAGGTACATATAATGGTATTGCTCACTCTGACATAAACGGAACATACACAAGTATTTCTAACATAACTTTAGATAGTTATGATTTAACTACATCTGGCACAGCTAGTGCTACAGGTGATGTTGGTGGTGCTACCGTAACTGCTACACAAAATAGACCATTTGATTTATTACAATTACAAATTGGTAAAGTTGTACATCCTAGAACAAGTTTAAGTGCGACATTAAGAACAACATCCGGAAAATCTGTTCATGGCACAGAATCTCCTTTTGCTTTACAAGGAGCTTCAGCTGCTAAAAATGTTGTAGTAGGTGATAATATTTACTTTACAGAACCAAGAATGGTTGCAAGCACGATTAATGAGACAAATGAAATGTCAAGTTCTAAATCAATGTTTGTAAACTTAACAATAAGTTCATCAAACGCTAACTTATCACCTGTCATAGATTTAAAAAGAGTAAATGCTTTTGCAATTTCAAATAGATTGAATCAACCTGCTGTATCTTCGACAGATACATTTACAGGAGATGGCTCTACTACGGCGTTTACATTATCATCAACACCATCAAGTGTTCATTTATTATCAGTTAAAAAATCTGGTAAAAAATTATCACCAGTTGATGACTTTACGGTTTCAGGAACAACTCTAACTTTAGACTCAGCACCAGCTAGTGGTTCAAAAATTATTGCTAAATTATCAAACACGGTAGATTTTGAAGATGACACAGCTACAGAGGGAGGTTCATCTGAAGGTTCATATTTGACAAAACCAGTCAATCTCGAAAATCCATCAACGGCGATTGAGGTTCGTGTGGCTGCGAGTGTCAGGTCAACATCTTCTATTAAAATGTTTTTCCGTCTATCTGGTGGCGAGGAAACACGAAGAATACAAGACATAGAGTTTACACCATTTAATACTGACGGTTCATCTGATACAAATGTAAATCCATCAGAGGGTGATAAAGTATTAGATATTGATTTCAAAGATTACAAATTTAGTGCTAGCGCATTACCAGAGTTTACATCATTTCAAATTAAAGTAGTGTTTAACGGTACAAACTCTGCTTACCCAGCTAGACTAAAAGATTTTAGAGCATTAGCATTGGCAGTATAATGAGTAGAATTAAAGTAGAGGGATATACAAGTTTAGTTAGAGATGTAAATTCTAACGGCATTGTAAATACAAATGTAAGTGAATATGAAACTTACATGAAAAGAATTAGAATGAGAAACGAACAAGGCGACCAAATTAGAAGCGCAGTAAAAGAGATAAATAATTTGAAAGCTGAATTAAGAGAAATAAAAGGTTTAATAAAAGAGTTAGTAAATGGCAGTTAGAAATATAGCAGTAACAGATACACTAGAAACATTTAGAACGGAGTTTAATGCTCTAGCTTTAAATGATTTTGGTGATATAGCAAATTTATCTGGTTCTATTAGTGCAACTAATTTAGTTGACGCTATGAATGAAACTATTAGCATTGCTACATCTACTGCTGGTTTTACCGTTAGAGACTCAAGTTCAACTACTCAGCTAATTGGTGGTGGTGATACATTATCAATATTAGGCACTAGTAATGAAGTTGAAGCTGTTGTTAGTGCAACTGATACCGTTACGATTGGTTTACCAAACGCAGTTTCAATAACAACATCTGTAACAGCACCGACTTTATCTACTGGTAATATGTCATTAACAAATGGCTCTATTACAGATTCAAGTGGTGCAATTTCATTTGGCAATGAAAATTTAACCACGACAGGTACTTTTGGTTCAGGTAATATAACATCTTCAGGTAATATATCAGCTTCAGGTACAACACATACATTAGGCACAATAGAAATTGCAGGTAATGTACTTCGTTCAACAGACTCATCTTTGATGGAGATAAACGATAGTTTAAAAGTTGTAGGTCCCTTAGCAGCTGGTGTTACAACATTAAACCCAGCAGGTTCAAATAATATAGAATCAACAACTGGTTTTACCGTTTTTGGTTCTTCTATTGTTTTAGGCACAGGTAAAACATTAGCTTTTGAAGGTGCTACAGCGAATGATTTTGAAACAGATTTTACGGTAACAGACCCAACAGCTGATAGAACAATTACATTACCAGACGCTACAGGTACGGTAGCATTAACTAATTCAACTGGTTATGCAACATCAACAATTTTTACATCAGCCGTAACTTTGATTTTATACAATTCTTCAGGTACGCCTGTTAAGACAATTGTAGGTTCAGCAACATAATGGATACGGATAATGGCAGTAAGAACACCACTTTTTAATAATGCTGGTAACATCCAAGAGATGTCAGCCACACAAATACAACAAATCAAAGATTTCTGTACACTAAAATATCAAACAGGTAATCCTGTTGATTTACAAGTTGACGCAGGTAATGGTACTATCGGTTCAATATCTGATACAAGATTACAGGCAGGCGCAGCTTCAACTAGTGCAACTGCTTTTCCTAGCGAAGCGACAACAGCTGAGCCAAGTGTAGTTACGGTTGCTCAAAATAATATCAAACAAGTCTTAGCGACAACACCAACATTGACAAATGATACAGGTAACCTATATCCTGTTTATTATGATTCTCAAAATAATATTCAAGCAATGAATTTGCAGGATATGAAAGACACATTTATTCATCCTGTAATTGATACATTAGCCTCAACTGATAATACTACTGCTCAAGCAGGCACTTTTTTTATATCAACATCTAGTTCGGCCGCTGATAGTGCAAAACAAGTTGTATCAGCTACACCGATTTATACAGATACTAGAGCAGACACATCAGCTTATACGGCAGGTGGTATTGGTGAAACATTAGACCAACCAACTAATATTCAACAATATTATTTACACAAAAATATAACAACAGCTGGCACAATAACTTATCCTATAAAAATTAGAAATGATAATGATTTACAAGTTTATCCTACTTCAGACTTTGACGCTATGATAGAAAACTTAATGGTTTACACAGCATTAGCTTCAACTGATGGTTATACTTTAAGATATTCTTTAGGAACATCAACATCAAACTTTTCAAAAGGCTCAGGTATTGCTGATACAAGATTAAATGGTTCAGGTAATTATCAAACAAGGTTTGTAAACGCTAATGATTACAGAGCTCAGGAGTTTCCAAACGGCACAGCAACAACTATAAATACATATTATTTAAGATTAATTAAAGCGTAGTGATGAATGAATATATTATTAACAGGTAGTGATGGCTTTGTAGGCTCTCATTTATTTTATCATTTAAAAGAAGAATATAATGTAATTGGTTTTGATATTAAAAACGGCCAAGACATATTACAATCAGAATTTCCCAAAGACATAGATTTAGTTATTCATTTAGCAGGTCTATCAGGCGTTAGAGATAGTCTTGATAAACCAACTGATTATTGGAAAACAAATGTTATTGGCACTCAAAGACTATTTGAACATTACAGAGATACTAGAGTCATCTATGCAAGTTCATCAACAGCTCACGAACCTTGGAAAAATCCTTATGCAATGAGCAAGTATAGTATGGAGCAATTAGACCATTATAATGCAGTTGGTTTAAGATTTACAACCGTCTATGGTCCTGGTGCAAGAGAGAATATGTTAATACCAAAGATATTAAGAAATGATGTGCAATATTTAAACATAAATCATATTAGAGATTTTATTCATGTAAATGATATTGTAAGCGCCGTGCAAGTTATGATGAATAATACATTTAGAGGTGTGATAGATGTAGGCACAGGTGTTAGTAATAAGTTGGTTGATATTGCAGACTATTTTAAAATAGATTACAAATCAGTAATAGGTGGCGAAACTGAAAGAATAGATAACACAGCTGATACATCAATACTAAATAAGTTTGGATGGCGAGCAAAAATAAATTTATACGGTTATATTGAGGAGAATAGAAATGTTAACTAAAGAATTATTGAAAGAACACTTTTACACAGCTTACTTTATTGACAATAATAGAGAAAATATTGAGGTGTTATATACAAACAAAGAAAAAGATAAAATGTTTACTTGCATAATACCATTTAATAAAGAGCATGGTCAGTATAAACTCCTAAATAAATTTATATCTTTAGATGAATTACATGAAAATACTTACCAGAAAAAACAAGACGAGAGAGCTCACTTTGAAAAAACCGTAATGAGTATCGCAAAAAGAGAGGGTATGGTTTTTGACGAACATAAATTAGATAGTAAATTTTTTCCTCTATTAGTAAAAGCAATATTTGAAGATAATAATGAAGACCATCTATTTGCAACCAAGATAGCCTTACTTGAATTAGATAAAATTAAAAATGCTCCTAATAATGATACTAAAAAGAAGTTAAGACAATCTAAAAATATGATTTCTACTCTTCAGGCTGCATTTGACTTGGTAAAAAATAATTAGAATACCAACCTGACCAACCTTTTTCCATAAGATGGTGCATTTGACCTAAAGTGCATACGCTATAATTATCTAAAGGCTTTTTATCATAAGTATGGTCTTTAATTGAATAACAAATATCATCATAAGTTTTATAATCAATTTCTTTATAATAAAACTCATCACTACCTTTATAATATTTTTTTAAATAATATTCATCATTTGATTTAAATTTTTTCCATATATGTGAAACATCACCTGTCCATGAAACGATTGATGAATTAAGTGGTGTATGACTCTCAACACCCTCACGCCAATAATCATATAATAAAGTAAAATCTTTTCTTATTAAGTTTGGTAGTTTATCATATATTACCATGTCTAAATCAAAATATAAATTTTCACCATCTCTAAATTTATCATACATTTGAAATTTATTATACCAGTTGCCATATAAGTTCGTTTCTATGACTTCAAAACTATCATACTTTAAACCAGAATAATTATCAATCATATACTTTAAGTTTTTGACATGCCAATCATTAAATTTATCGCCAAATCTACAACATATTATTCTCATTTATTACCTCTTTTAGAAATATAAGTGTCGTGTTTCGTAACTTTATCCTCTAATTTACTACCACAATATTTTTTACATATGTTAGGCGCTTCACTAGGTTTGTTAATTAACATATCCCACCACTCATTATACAAATCACTATTCATAATTTCCATCACAGATTCATTATTGTCAATATGCATTTTAGGGTCATAAAATCTTTTTATAAAATCATCTCTCATACCCCATGGATTATCTACCCAACAACAAGGCACAATGAAACCAGTAGCTGTGTAGGCAGGTTGTCTATCAGTTAATAAACATTTAGGTTTAAAACTCTCTGCTCTATCTGGCCTCTTAATCATCTTTACCTTCTCTTGATTCCCATGGTCTAACAATCCACCACTTTTTGTTTTTAGGTCTCATAGGGTCCCTTCTTTTTCGTGTGTCATTCCACCTTGCAGAGGCCATAATTCTTAATACTAAATCGTGTTTCAATGCTAACTCTGTAGCCTCTTCTATATGGTCTTCATTGTAACTAAAAACAATATATTGCCATGTAACTTTTATACCCTTACTTTTTGCTAATAACATCATATTAAAAAGATGTTCGCCATCTTGATTTTTTCTATGTAAAAAACTTTCATAGGGCAAGCCGTCAATACCAAACATCCATCTAGCATTTGTGTTTGCGTCAAATACTTCATTCCACCATTTTTCTTTTCTATGAGAGGCTGCTGTGTGTACAGATATTGACTTGTGATTGTCTTTACACATTTTTAATAACTCAGCTAAATGAGGATTAAATATAGGGTCTGATATTTGGCCACAAAAACTAAAACCTTTAAAATAGTGTATTAGTTTTTCAAATCTCTCTGGTGTTAAATCACCACCAGGTATTACTTCACCTCTTTTTCTATAACCTTGTCTTAAACAAGTAGGACATTCTAAAGTGCATTTATCACTTATATCCATTGTACAGGTTCTTTGCCAAGTAGGTATCATTTCCAATTATCCTTAATAAATTGTTCATCAATCTCATGTATTGTTTTACCAACTCCTGCTATATGAACCATTTTTATATTAGGGTGTGTTTCATCTAATATCATATATTCAGCGTCAAACTTTTCTCTGTAAGTTCTATTTAATTTTACATTCTCTTTAAAATCATTTGTGTATTTGCACAACCATTTTTCAGGTGTTAATGATATTTTTATATTGTTTTCTTTAATTTGATTATATACATAATTTTGTTCACCATAATATTTTGCAGAAACTCTACCAGTTTCATAGTAATGATTTTGCCAAAAGTTAGCACCTTTAATAAAATTATCCCATACTTCTTTTAAACTACCTGATTTAAATTTATAAAAACCACCATTTATCGGTAGTTTAGCATTCCACCATTGACCATAAGTTAGTAGTTCTCTTTCTTTAACAGGCCATGATAATAATTCATCTACATTACCTACAACTATCTGGTCAATATCCATAACAATTATGTCATCACCAGGATTTTGATATGCAAATTGTGGACTAAAATACTTTAATTTGTGCCAATGCTTTTTAATTTTATCGTGATGATTATATGGTAATATTACATCAGCCTCTATATCATTTGTATCACTTAAACAAACAAACTCAAATGGTATACTTGTGTTTCTTTTTAAACTTCTATAAAGTTTTGACACATAATCTGGTGTATAAAAACCATCAAAATATACGGTACAAATTTTAAGCATCCTTATAAAACCTCCACACTATATCAAATCTTTTATTAATAGCATGAATCAACTTTGTGTCTTTTGGTATAAATTGTGTCTTATCAAAGAAGTAATGCCATTTATCATCTAGCCATTGTACATCAACATTATGTTCTTGTAGTTTTACACTAAATAAAGTTTCGTTATCATAACCAAAAAAATCTACAATCTTTTTAGGAAATAAACCATGGTCGCCTCTTAAATTATTCATCATATTTAAATCACCATCAAAGTTATCAAAGTATTTTAATTTATTTAAGTATTCTTTATTAGCGCCAATTATGCCAGTATTAATGACATAATTTTTAGGACTAAAACCTTTTTCTATTAACATGGCTTGAGCATTGTAATATTTTGATGTAGGGCTTCTAATTGTTTGAGAGTATTCAGTTATATTTTCTATCTTTTTTGCCTTGTCAGTATTCTCTAATACACATATACCTTTTGATAAATCCCATACATCAAAGAAAGATTGGTTAGTTGTCGGTACAACATCAAAATCAAGATACAATATATCATCATATTTTTTAGATAACTCATATAACAAATGTATTTTATAAAAATTAACTATATTATATGAAGTAATATATGGGTAGTTCTTATTAAAATCTTCTTTATACTTCTTAAAATTATCATCATATTCAAACATAATAAAATCAACACCTAGTTTATTAGCGTATGATTTCTTACAATCAATTAATTTTTGATGGTTGTTTTTTAGTTGTATCTTGGTATTTAAATTAGTCGGTGTAGCGCCTTCTTTGATAATATTCTTATCAAAAAAATCTAACTCTTTTTCAGGAATGTCTATGTAAAAACTATAAATTACTTTTGCCATTTTATAACATCATCAAAATTAGGTTTGCCTTCAGCTCTTAACTTTTTCTTTCTACTATCAATTAGATTATTTAGGTCTTTATCTTCATAACCTAAACCTACCGTCAACTCAATATGGCCGTCATCATATATTTTATTATTAGGGCCTAAATGTACTTTCGGATTTACAAAACACCTACAAAAAGATGTATCAATATTATAATAATTTGCTAAGAGAGAAATACAATATGCATGAATACCCATGCTAATTAGAGATATATCTCCATGATAACCAGGATAATAACTTTTCATTTGTTCATCACTTCTAAACAATCTTCTTTCCCAACCATAATGATTCCACATTTTTTTTCTATATACAATTAAATAAGGGGCAATAACTTGATTATTATATTTTTTATCGTCTGTTTTAAACATTTCATCTTGAGGATTTTTTAGATAATAATTATATCTACCTTTTTGTTGCTCCCATGGTAACTTATTAACCTTGCTATCACATACGGTTCTAATACATAAATCGTTTTTTTCTTCTTGATATTCTGGACCATATACTTCAACACTAAAATGCCAAATGTCGTTTTTTATAGGACAATGGTGTATTGACATTTGTAATATTTTTTGTATAATATCTTTATCTGGTGCTTCTTTTTTAAAATATCTAAAGTTATGGCGCCTTTTTAAAGTTTCTAAAAAGCTATTCTTTTCGGTCATATAAATATTTATAGCGGATAAAAAAATGAATTATTTGAATATATTAAAAGTCATTAGAGGTTTAAATAAAGACCCTAAAATAAAGTCAATACTAGACTCTATTAATAAAGACCAATTAGATAATAAAAAATGGTTGATAGAAGAGTCAGAGAAGTATTTTTATTTTCATTACAAACCAAATTATAGACCAAAAGTATTAGTCGTTGCAGGCTGGTATGGTTTACTTGCTAACTTAATATCTGATAAGATTGGTGAGAGAGTCCATTCATCTGATATTGACCCTACTTGCAAAGAGATAGGTGAGAAAATGTTTGGCGAAAATGTTAAATATACCACAAAAGATATAAATGACTATGGTAGAAAACATTTAGAAGAATATGATTTTATCATATGCACCTCTTGTGAACATATTAGTGATGAATTGATTAATAAATTAATTAGTAAAAAAAGAGAAGACACATTTGTTATCTTACAGAGTAACAATTACTTTGATTTAGATGAACATATAAATTCTAAAAAATCGTTATTAGATTTTAAAAACTCTATAAAATTAAAAATAGATTATGAAGGCGTAAAGTCTTTTTTGAAGTATGATAGATATATGTTAATAGGCAGATAATGATAGAAATAAAAGACGATACAATTAAAAAGACTTTTGATTACAAAGGTGAAGATAATATAGCATTCTTAAAAAACGAGGTGTTTTGGCTTAATTATCTAAAAGGTAAATGGGTGCCAGAATTATTAGAAGTAGGCAATAATTATATTATTACAAGATATCATGGTCGTGATTTGATTGAACAAAAATATATGCCTGATAAACAACAAGTATTAGATATGTTTTCTTATTTCAAAGAAAAAAATGTATATAAATTAAATAATGCTTTAAGTAATATGACAATGAATGGCAGTCAACTAGTTGCATTTGACTGGAAATGGGCTAGATTTAGAACAGATAAATATAAAGACTTTGAGGTTTTTAGTTATGAAAAATGGATATCAAAAATAGATAGTGAGTTGGTTGAAGAATTAAAATGTATGATTTAAATATTATAAAAGAAGAAATAAAAATACTTCCTGAATATAAAGACCAGATTTGTTTACAAGGTGCTAATGGTGAAAAAGACCCATTTTCTGGCATAGGTAGAGTATTAGATTTAAAATATAAAGAGATTGAATACAATGAGCCTATATTTGATATGCCTTATATAAACTCTATAATAAAAGAACATGATTTATATAGAGTTAGATTGATGAATTTAAAACCTAAAAGATGTTACACTTATCATCACGACTTAACTAAAAGATTTCACATACCAATAGAAACAAATGATAGATGTTTCTTCATAGTAGAAAAAGAAGTTATACATTTTCCAGCAGATGGTAACTATTACATATTAGATACAACTAAAAATCACACAGCTCTAAATGCGTCTATGTCTGATAGAATACATTTGATAGGCAATCTTAAATGATTAAACATATAACAGAATCAGAAGCAT
>CEUK01354111.1_pt1 | contig 10272 bp, 11 predicted proteins | sample 356451 | NCBI WGS metagenome assembly CEUK01 (sample SAMEA2622843, study PRJEB7988) | marine metagenome | isolation source: saline water (ENVO:00002010), including
ATATTGGCTAGTTGCATGATGAACACCATCAGCTAGTAATTCAGAAATATGAGGTGGTCTGAATCCTGTTGAAGCGTTTAATCTAGTTGTAATATTTTCAGACGATCTAGAAACTCCTAATGAATAATTAATTCCACTAAATGTTTTTGAAAGAGAATTAACAGATTCAAGTGTAGTAACGTTTCGCTGATCATATCTAGCTCCTGCTTGAACGTTCCATAATTTAAATGTTCCTTTAATTAATGAAAAGGCACCTATATCTTGAAAATCAGCATTAGCTATTAGTATATCTTCAGCATTTTCACCATTTGTATTGCTTTGCTTCATTCCCTGAGATCCAGAAACAATTTCAAGATTCTCGTTTAATTGATGTTTCCATCTAAGGTTGTAGGAAATGTTTTGTAAATTCATATCAATTCCAGGTACGGTTACTTTTTCTCCAAATTCTGTTAAATCATTAGAAGTGAATCCAAGTTGAGCAACCAATTCATCATTTTTAAAATAAAATTTATTTTCCCATTGAGCTAAATGATTAGTAATGTGTTGAGCAGGGATATTGTATGATCTTGACTGATTTGAAGAAAGAAAGCTTGATGCTTCCCAAATGCTGTCATGAGTGTGTCCTGGGATACCGTTTTCGAAAGACAACAATTGGTATCTTAAGTTGGTTATCCAATTATTTTTATTGTAGCCAATTGCTGTTTTTAAAGATGCACCATTATTTTTTGAATTTTTAACATACAAATTGTTTGAAGTACCGTAATCAGCTCTTGAAAAATATCCACCATGTACAGCAATTCGAAGGTTGTTTTTTGATGTTTTGAATGAAGCTTTGTTTATAGTTGCTAAAGAGTTTGTTTCAAATTTTGTACTAGCTTTTATTTCTGTTTCATTAGCATTTGCATAAGGTTCATCAGCGATGTAAATAACACCTCCAAGTGCATCAGCTCCATATATAAGAGAGCTAGGCCCTTTTATAACTTCAACCCTGTCAATTCCAACATTAAATAATGCAAAACCGTGATCTGCTCCCCATTGTTGATTTTCAATTCTCAAACCGTTTTGAGAAGTAAGAACACGCATTCCAGAAAGACCTCTAATAACTGGTTTTGATATTCCATTTCCAGTAGATAGGTTATATATTCCAGGCATGTTGCTAATGGCGTCAACAATATTAGTTTGTTCAACTTTATTTAAGTCAGCTATTTTCCTTGAATCTACTGGGAAAGTACTGTATCGTTGAAGTCTTGAATCGGTAGTGGAGATAATAACTTCATCAAGGTGAATATGTGCAGGCTGTAATTTAATATTAATTTCTGAGCCAAAATCATTAATTTTTACCATTTTACTTTCATACTCAACAGCAGATATTTGTAATGTCATTTGATTGTCAACGACATTGTCTAATTGCCAATTTCCATTGCTGTCAGCTATAGCACCATTTTCTAATTCTATACAAAAAACTTTTGCATATGGCAATCCTAAACCGGTCTCTTGATCTTGAATAGTACCTCTAATAACTTGTGATTGAGCGAATTGAAAAAATGAGAGGCAAAATATGAATAATAAGTTTTTGAGCATTTTATACAAATTATTTAATGCCGCAAAACTATACATTTTTTAAATAAATGCAACAATGTTGCATTTAAATTTATTACCATTAAATAGGTATTTTATTTAATTCAGCTTTTCCATAGTTTTGTTGTTATGAAAATGAAATGCTTTTGTTATTCTATTGTACTTATTTTGTTTTTTTGTTGCACAAAAAATAAAAATGATAATTCTTATTTACTAAACTTTACTTTAAATAATGCCTACATAATAAATGATTCTGATACTGTAAGTATTCAAAATGGATATTTTTCAGATTCTATAATTGACGGTATCCCTCCTCATTCGAGCAATATCTTTTTTATTGATGGTGAAATTGGAGATACATTATCAAGCTCTTGTGGAAATTGGAGCTATGTTCAAAATCCAAACACAACAGTTGAAATTTGGTTTCCTAACAATGTAATTTCAGATGGCACCTACAACTACGATAAAAATAATTCAGTAAATGATTTTTTCATACAAATCCGAAATAATATTGTTTTTGACTCAACTGCGTATGATTACAACTTTATATCTTCATATGAACCATTAGCGTTGACGTATTCAAATAGTTTCACTGATTATGATTCTATTGGTGTTGATATGGCAGTTTTAAAAGTTGAAAATTCTGATACCCAAAGCTCAGAAGTTAGGTATCATATTGAAACGTCTAATGGTAACATAATTAGAGGTTGTTACATCGGTAATTTGGATAAATTCAAGTATATACGCTCTGAAGGGGATTGCGATTAATGAATACTTTACGAATTTCACATATTTCTGAAATTAAAACCAACAAGGAAAAATTATGGAAAGTTATTTCAAAATCAGGGAATCTTAATTTTTGTCATCCATTTTGTAAAGAAAATACAGTTTTTAAATGGGGAAATAGCAATTCTTTAGATCGAATAGAATATTACAGCGGATTAATTTATGAAAGATGTTTTTTTGAGTGGAATGATAAATTAGGATATAGTTTAATCATAAAAAAAAACAATTTGTCCTTAGCTGAAGTAAAATGGCAAATAATTCCACCAAAAAATGATTCCTGTGAATTATTAATTCAACTTGACATTATAAAAAACTCTTTATTAAAAAATTATCCAAACTTTTTAAGATGGTTTATTATAAAAGTGATAATTAAACCCAAAATGAAAAGTTACTTGAAATCTGTAATAAGTGGAGTTGGGTTTTACGCTGAAACTGGAATTGCAGTCAAAAAAAACCAATTTGGTAGAAATATGATTTTTTCATGATTTAGATAAATTAAAAACCTTGTTTGTCAATTTTTTCAAGCAATCCAATCGCTGCTTTTTCACCTGAGTTAATGGCAGCATTTAATGATCCGTTTAGCATAACATCACCAGCTAAAAAAATTCTATCTTTTAATTGAGTTTCAGAGGGACTCAAATCATTTTTTAAATTCATTAAGTTTGGTAAAGCTTTCCTAATTTCATAAAGCTTTAAAAATGATAACTCTTTTATATTGCATTTTTCATTTAATTCTTCTTTGACTTTTTCGATTAGTTCATTTTTAGACAGTTTATGTTTTTTAACAACTGTAACTGATAATAGTTCTTCTGATCCTTTGGTTTTAACATCAATGCTAGTGTGAAAGAAAATATTATTTATGAGACAACTTTTATCCGCAATTAAACCAATGAAAGGTTTTTCAATATTTCTTTTTTTTGTTGTAAAATATAGGTTCTGACAAGATTTCCATTCAACTTTTTGATTTTTTAAATTGTCAATCAGGTTACTTGATTCAGTGGCTATTATAGTATAATTAGTTTTAATTTTTTCACCATCAATTAATTCAATTTCTTCATTATTTACTTTAGAAACCTTACAATTAAACTTGAAAGTTGTATTGTTTAATTTATTTTTCAGTTGCTTAGAAATTTCTTCAATTCCTCCTTTTGGCAATACGGCATGTCCGTCTCCAAACATTTTAAAAACAAATTCAAACATTCTGCTAGATGTTTCAAGTTCATCTTCCAAGAAAATTCCAGTAAAAAAAGGTTTAAAAAACCTAGAAATTATATCTTCTGAAAATCCAAATTCTCTCAGATATTTTGCTGTTGTTTTCTCTTTTGAATTGAAAATATCTTCAATACTTTTAGATTTAAGTTTTTTATTCAGGCTTAGTATTTTGAGTTTATCTTTAAAAGTTCCTATGCCTGAAAATAATGTAGGTATAAAAACAGAGAAATCTCTTAGTGGATCTCCAATAGTAATTTTCTTACCACCTGAGAAAACACATGCACCTGATTTCAATTTTTGTAGCTCTAGCTCTGTATAATTTAAATATTTTTTAGCTGCTTGATAACTTGACAATAAAACTTGAAATCCCTGATCCAACTGATAGTTGTCAATAGAATCTGTTTTAAGTCTTCCTCCAACTCTTTCGGTTGATTCTAGAATAATAGGTTTTATTCCATTTTTTTCGAGAACATGGGCTGCGATTAACCCACTAATTCCAGCACCAACAATATGAACTTTGTGGTTCATAAATCAACTAATTTTTTTGATTAAAATAATTAATCTCTATACACATTAACTAACTCAACTAAATTATCAAAATCTTTTACTCTAACAGCAGTTAAATAATTTAACCAATATTCGTTGCTGTAATTTGGTGATAACTCACTGAAAAATTTGGCATTTACGTCACGATATGTAATCCATTTACGTTGAACATCTCTAAAATTTTCAAAAGTGAAGTGAAACCTCATTCCAGTAACAGGTTTTTCCTTTAGCCCTTTTGAAATAATTTGATATTTGACATTTAAAATAGAATCATTTTCAGCGATTGTACCTTTTAAAGAATCTACATATTTTCCTTCGTAAAGCTGATTAATAAACTCTAAGTATTGATGCTTTTGATCATAAATAGATTCATTGGTCCAAGCTACATAACCTGATCCGTCATGACATTCTTCATTCCAAGCTTTAATGTCAATGTAAGTAAGCGTTTCTTTAAATGCATTATTTATCAATTGGTCATCACTTAATTTTACAGTTTCTTTAAAATTTGAAATTAGTTTTTGGTATTCTTTTTCTTCTTCATTTGCTGCTTTAGTAGAGCAATAGTTAATTCCAATACCACTGGTTATGTATTGACATAAATCAAATGGAACTAATGTGTCTTGTTGCCAATAGTTTAGATAATCAGAAATGGCATATTGACCTTCAGCAGGAACAAATGAACCTTTTATTATTAGTTGCAACACTAAAAGTGGCGTTGGGTTTTCAAATTTTTCACCTCTTGAAGCGGCTTCTGCAAGTTCCCATATGTAATAACAATGATTAAAGTTATCGTCATTTGACAAATCGTATTTTTCCATAAATTCTTTACCATTTAGTTCAGGCACTTTTGAAGCCAGTTCTAATAATTCAAAGTCCTCAATGGATGGATTTAGTTCTTGAGCTTTTTTGTAGACATCATGTATTTGCTTAACATTACTTGAGAATAAGTTATTGGTTCTATAAAAATGATTGTCAATTAGATTTCCTAATGCTTTTTCATGCCCAAGCATTGCGGCTTGACTGTAGTGATACAAGTTTTCTTCTTGTGTTACTGGATAATTGTAAGCCAGAGTGAAATGTGATTCAGCATGATCTTTATTAGCTGCTTTTTGATAAAATAATTTAGCACTGTCGTATTTTTTTGCTTCATATAACGATTTTGCTTTTTCGAAATATTCTTCACCACTTAATGTGTCATCATCAGCTTTTGCTATCTGAACTTCATTTAATTCTTTAATTTCTGAATTTTCTTTTTCTGATTGATCTTTTTTATTATCAATAGATGGGTTGCAACTAAATGTAAATATTGATAATGCTAATAAAATGGATCTGAAATGTTTTTTATTTTTTTTCATGCTTATCAAATGTTGATTAGGAACTAATTTTGACGAGCAAATGTATACTTTTTCACTATTTAATACATATTTTTATTTTCAAACCTAGAATGAGTACAATTAAATCTTATCATTTTAATAAGTAAATCATCATAAAAGTCGCTTCTTAAATTTTCATTTGCATTTAATTTATATAAAATTATTTTCTCATATTCGATTAAATTATATCCATAAACAATAAGACCTTTTTTATTTACATTAAGAGCTTTAATTATTTTATCAAATACTTTTTTCATTTTTACATGATCAGGAAATTTATTTCTGAAGGGTATAATGCCTAACAATGAAGGGTTTTTATAGCTTTTAATTAGTTTAAATGTTAAATCATCATTAACTGGTTTATAATCAAAAGAAGTGAATTTTATCGTTCCTAACTTAGATTTTTTAAATACAGGTATTCTCTCTAAAAATTTAATCTTAAATGTATTTGACAATTTCATTTTATTTTAGAATTTAAACTTGTTCTACTTAACGCAATCAATTTTCCATTTTTATCAGTAATAAGTTTTACTTTTCCGTTGTTATAAGATGCTTGCCACGAACAGTCCCAATATATGTTTTGATTAGGACCAGCATCTGAGATTTCTTTAGGGCATGAACATTCGTATAAATTGTAAGCTTTATCGTTTTTATTACATGATAATAAAGTTACAAAAGTCAATAAAAAACAAATTTTTTTCATAGTTCAGGTTTTTATAATATTAATTTAACTAAAACTCTTTGTATATAAATAGCCAGTCTTCAATAAGTCCAGAATGATTACAATAGAATTTTTCGCACTTTATGGGTATTTTTCTATTCGATTTTCTTTTATAGGCATCAATTGATAGTTTGAAAAAAACTTCATTTAAAGGTTGCCAATCGCATTTCGGACAACAAATCATTACGCCATCATATTCTTTATCCATATTAGGATAACCCATCTAGTATAAAATGGTACAACAAAAATTATTTTCTAATAGGTTAATAAATTTTCATTTTTCTCATACCATGAAGAATGTATGCCGACTACTACATAAAAATACCCTTCGTATTCACCAAGCTCAACATTAATTTTATCTGCAATTGGATTGTGAAATTTAGGATTATTTAGGTTGTCTTCAACAAATTCCAATCTCCAATCAGCTAGTAAAATATCATTTAAGGAAATGTTTTTGTCATTTTTATAAGTGGAAGTTTTAAATCTACGGTTCACAAAATAATTACAAGTTTTATAAACGGTATCTTCTTTATTATCAATTTGTCTTTCTACGTAGTCAATACAAGCAATTTTCATTTCAGGAGAGGATTTGAATTCCTTTTCATAATGCTTTTCAAATAATTTTTTTATTTCCTGCTTATAAGATTCATAGTTTTCCGAGACAGAATTATTAATTGTTTGTGACTTTACATTATAGAACGAACATATTAATATTAAAGCAGTTAATAGTGTAATTTTTAAATTTTGGATGTGGTTTTTCTTAGTTTTCATGTTAATGTAAACCAGAAAAGAAAAAACGGTACAAGTTTAGATTAAATTTTAATCTGTTAAGGGAATGTATAGAATCGTTAAATTTAAAATAAACGCCTTAACATTCTTGGTGAAATAAATTGATCGGCAAGTGTTATTATAGATCTTAAGGCAACGTGAATGGTGTTGTCACCACTTTCGTCAAATTTAGCTTTGTATTCAATAGATAATTCAGAAGTTTCAATTTCTAATTTTTCTTTAAGAATTTTTTGAATGCCTTCGCTCAAGTTGACTTGAGTTTTAATACTAATTTCTCCATCTCCAAAATTATAGAATAAAGATCCTGAAGATTCCATGATGTCTTCTTCATCAAGATCTATTTCTCCTCTTGTTTCATCATCTATTTCTTCCACCATTTCTGAAATTAAATCCTCATCAATTCCCTCTGCAGATGCCCAAACACATAAATCTGTTTTGCTTGAATAAAAATCATTAAAACTTCCATTTTCTGAGATTTTTTCATCAGATTGTAAATTAAATAATTTCTCTACTTCATCTTCTAATAAATCAACAGAACTTTCATCTCTTGAATCGGGGTTAGTGATAAATAAAAATTTATCATCGTCCCAGGCAAAAGCAAATAAATCTCTGTAATATTCACTTGATTCATCATCATAATATCCTCTGTATGTATTTATGGTATAACTTATTAATAAATTATAGTCTTCATCTTCATCTAAATCAAAATATGATTTTTGAGAGCCATATTCATCATCATAATTATTATTTGGTATTTTATCTTCAATTTCTTCAATGATTTCAATAATTTTTTCTGAATTTTTCACCCCACCACTTACACATAAATAAACCTCTGATTTTTTAATATCTTCAACAGGTACATAAATAAAAAGATCTTGATTAATATCAATTCCTATTTCGTAGGGGTTTTTTAAAATTTCGGCAGCTATTTCAGATTGATCTTCAACCATATCAATAGCATCTTCCATTTTATCTTGTATATCTTCAATTAAATTAAGATCTAGATCTAGAATATCTTCAATATTGGCTTTTTCAAGAATATCTCCTGCACTAACAACTCCAACAAAAGGAGTATTTTTGGGAATTAGTTGAATCCCAGATGAATTTGAAGAAAAAAGCAATGAACTTAAAAAGTAAATTGTAAAAAGTACTACAGCAATTAATACATATTGTAATATCGAAATTTGAGATAGAAAATCTTTAATCTTATCCATTTTAATAAATTTTGGTCAAATATAAATTTTAAATTTAAAAAGCTGATTAAATTTTTACATGGGTTGATAAGAATTAATCATAACCCATTTTTTTTCGAATTTAATATAAGTTTCACCGCAAGTATATTCGCAGTTTTTTTCTGAAAATCTTTCTTTACAACAAAATTCACACACTAAAGCATCTGGTTGATTATCGTTATTAAAGTCTAAGGCTCCTTTTACAATTTTATTTGAAATGTTATTTGGCAAATCTTCATCTTTTAATTCATGAGTTGATAATAATTTACAATCTTTAACTGGAGGGTATAAAATAATTAAATTGGAAGGGAATTCAGGGCTTATGCCTTCAAGTGACTTGATTTCCCAGAACTCATTGTACTTTTTAGGAATTTTTTCCAATTCAATACTATATCTATCTTCAACTTCTAAATATTCTAATTTTGTAGAATTGATTACTCTGAGGTTTATTATGGGCAACTCCATTCTCAAAGGAATGACTTGAACCATTTCTCCAACATCAATGTTTTTCTTAAACCCAAAAATGTTTGTTACATAAATGTCTTCATAATGATTTTCAACATTTAACTCTGTTCTCCAAATTATACCATCACCAACAACTGTGTTTGTGTCCCAATTTTGAGTTATAGAATTTGATTTTTCAATAGGGTTTATTTCTTTTTCAATTTCATTAGTTGAGGAATGCTTTTGTTCTTTATTTATTCCGTTAGTATTTTCATTTGAACAAGAGATTAAAAATGTAAATAGAATGGCTTTAAACAGTATTGAAGTTAATTTCATAGGTTTTTTCTAAATTAGAACATTGAGTTACAAAATTAACAATTATATGAAAGCTTTATCCCCCTTTTTAATTGCTATTGTTTTTCCATTTTTATTATGTGCTCAAGATAATTTATTAGATAAGTACAATATTGATAATCAGCAATTTAAGTTTTATAAAAAATTAAATGAAAAAGAAAATCGTTTAATTGAATTTAAAGATAGTGATCAGCATTTAATCCTTAAAATAGCGATGTTAAACCTAATAAATAAAAATAGAAAAAAACATAATAGACCTTCTTTAAAATTAGATGTCCATGCTTGTCGATCAGCAAATAAAACTGCTAGAATGTCTGCTGAAAATGAATATACAGGACATTGGGATATTGAAGGGAAAAAACCTTATCACAGATATGGATTAGATGGTGGAATAGATCATGTTTCGGAAAACGCTTCATCTACTTGGAGTTCAGCTAAAATTGACTTGTCTTTAGATAATATGTATAGAATGATGAAGGAAAGTCACATGAGCATGTACAAAGAGAGACCTCCAAACGATGGACATAGGCAAACTATCTTAGAGCCTAATCATAATTTTGTTGGATTAGGAATTGGAGGAAGTGAAAAATATTTTTCATACTATGAGGAATTTATTAACCGTTATTTGCCTTTAAATGAGTTAAAAGTTAAGGGCAAAAATATTCAACTACAGTTTAAAGTTCCTTCTGGATACTTTTTAGTTGGAATCAATTTATCACATGATATGCCATTTAAACCCATGACACCAAGAAGATTAAATGCTAAGGGATCTTATTTAGATCAAGGTAAAAAAAGCAATTTTATTTGGGATGATGATATAATGTATAAAAATGGAAAATATACTTATTCATTTAAAAAGTCAAAAAATGAGATTACTTACATTCAAGTTTTAATTTCAAAAAATAAACCTAAACCAAATAAAAAAACGACAAAAAAATCATTCTCTGTAACAGGACACATTGTAGTGAAATAAATTATAGTTTCTAAAAAGATTTAAATTATTCTATGAATAAACAAGATAGAATAGCCTATTTTGTACCTTTTTGTAATCTAAAGAGTTATATAGATATGAAAAAGTTATTATTTGCCTCAATTCTGATAAACATTTATTCATTCCCATACTACATATGCTTGTTGTCTTTAATGATATCAATTAGTAGTAAATCACAAGAATTACAACCTAATGATTCCCTTACGTTATTAAAACTCAAGGTAGAAACTCCAACAAAACAACCCA
>CEUK01079270.1_pt1 | contig 10260 bp, 9 predicted proteins | sample 356451 | NCBI WGS metagenome assembly CEUK01 (sample SAMEA2622843, study PRJEB7988) | marine metagenome | isolation source: saline water (ENVO:00002010), including
TCTTGAAGAGCACGGTATCGATGATTTTGAAGAATAGATAGAAATCGGAATGTTTTCTTATAACTCATTGATATGCAGTTTATTATAAAAAAATATAACCTTTGGATCAGTTAAACTCAAAATTACAGCTGATAAAATAATTTTTTTTTAAATTTTTACGATAACGTAATGTTCTTATATTAAACAAGTTACGAGCTTGTGAAAAATTTCACAAATAGAACTTGCGGGATGTTTGGAGCGTTTAATAATAATGAAAGGTTATTGGTTTGTAATCTAACTTCACTAAAGTTCCGTATTAGGCAAAAATGGCAGAAAATCTGCAAGAATTTGAAACGCCAGATGCAGCCGGCAAGGCTGCCAAAGCGCTGGAATCCTATCAGGATAAAACAGATGATTTAGTTGGTGAAAAACTCACTCTTAACATGGGCCCGTCTCACCCAGCCACCCATGGAGTTCTTAGGCTGATCCTGGAGTTAGATGGTGAAGTTATTTCTAAAGCTGATCCTGACGTAGGTTATTTGCACAGGGGAGATGAGAAGATTGCAGAGAACATGCAATACAATCAGTTTGTTCCTTACACTGATAGATTGGATTATTTAGCGCCTTTAGCTAACAACGTTGCTTATGCTTGTGCAGTTGAAAAACTCATGGGCTGGGATTTGCCTCCTAGGGGGCAAGCAGTAAGGGTTATTTGTTGTGAACTCGCTAGAATATCTGCCCATTTACTGGGAGTGGGTTGTTATGCAATGGACGTGGGAGCGATGACGGTCTTTCTTTACACGTTTACTCAAAGAGAAACTGTATATAACATTTGTGAGCAAATTTCTGGTGCTAGGTTTACAACCAGCTACACAAGAATAGGTGGTCAGACTAGAGACATTTCGGAACAAACGATAAAAGAAATATTAAAGTTCTGTGACGAAGTCAGTGAAGTTATAGAAGAGGTGGATAAGCTATTGACGCGAAATCCAATTTTTATAGGCCGTACTCGTGATGTGGGTTACATTTCTAGAGAAGATGCGATTGGTTATGGTTTAACGGGACCGAATCTCAGAGGTTCAGGTGTTGAATTTGATATGCGTAAAAACCATCCTTACTTGGGCTATGAAAAATATGATTTTGATATACCTATTGGGAAAGTGGGTGATTCATTTGATCGTTATCTAGTGCGAATGGAGGAAATGAAAGAGAGCGTTAAGATTTTACGACAAGTCTGTGAAAAACTCCCTAAAGGTCCTGTAAATATTACAGATCCTAAAGGTACTTTACCTGATAAAGAAAAAGTTATGATGAGTATGGAAGAGTTGATTCATCATTTTATCGTTGCGACACAAGGTATTGATGCACCTGAGGGTGAAGTTTATTTTGGAGCTGAAAATCCCAAAGGAGAACTTGGATTTTATATCAATTCTAAAGGTGGTGGTGTTCCTCACCGCCTAAAGATTAGAAGTCCCTCTTTTGTTAATCTTAGTATTCTGCCCAAACTTCTACCTGGGCACATGATTAGTGATGTTGTAGCTATACTTGGTAGTTTAGATTTTGTAATGGGGGAGTGTGATCGTTAAATAACTATGGATATTCCCAAAGAGTTAGACGAAAAAGCGGATGATTACATCAGTCATTATCCAGAGGATCAAGCAAGAAGCGCGACTTTGCCTTTACTCCATTTGCTGCAAGAAGAGTATGGATTCATTACAGAAGACTCCATTGCTTGGGTTGCTAATAAATTGAATTTAGAGCCGATCAATGTACTCGAAGTTGTCACGTTTTACCCTGGGCTAAGACAATCAGCACCTGGAAAATATCACATCAGGGTTTGTAGAACCTTATCCTGTGCAATGGCAGGTTGTTATGAAACTATGGATAAATTTTGCGAGGTAACTGGTATTGATCGTTCAAACGTCTCACACCATAATCCTATTGCAGTTTCGGAAGATGGAAAATTTAGTATTGAATTTGCAGAATGTTTGGCGAGTTGCGGAACCGGGCCTGTATGTCTTATTGGTGATGATTTTCATGAGTCAGTAAAAGCAAGTGATGTTGAGAAATTAATAAAAAATTACGATTAATGGCTGCTCTAAAATACATCAAAGGTAAACAACCTCACAAACGTGAATATCGGATGATCTTTCGTAATGTTGATCGTCAGGGATGGGATGAGTCTATAAAATCTTACATATCTGATGGTGGTTATAAGGAGCTAAAAAAAGCTTTGAAAATGAAGCCTCAGGAAATAACAGATGAGGTTAAAGCTTCAGGTTTAAGAGGACGCGGTGGTGCAGGTTTTCCTACTGGCGTGAAATGGGGTTTTATACCTCCAAATAACACTAAGCCAGTCTATTTGATTTGTAATTGTGATGAATCTGAACCAGGGACTTTCAAGGATCGCTACATTGTTCATCAGGATCCCCACCAGCTTATCGAAGGTATGCTGATTTCTTGTTATGCGGTAGGTGCAAAAGTTGCATACATTTACATAAGAGAAGAGTTTCCGGAAGGTGCCAAAATACTAGAAAAAGCTATTGAAGAGGCAAGAGCTAAAAAGTTTTTAGGTAAGAACATTCTTGGAACAAAATTCAACTGCGAAATATATGTTCATCGTGGTGCTGGAGCATATATATGCGGGGAAGAAACTGGTCTTATTGAATCATTGGAAGGAAAAAGACCCTATCCTAGAATTAAGCCTCCATACTTTCCTGCTGCTTTGGGGCTCTATATGTGTCCAACTATCGTCAATAATGTGGAGTCGTTGTGCCATGTTAAGCACGTGATAGCAATGGGAGGAAAAAAATATTCTCAGATTGGAACTCCAAGAAATACTGGAACTAGAATATTATGTGTTAGTGGAGATGTCGTTAATCCTGGTTATTTTGAGATAGAGGTAGGAAAAATTACCATGGGAGAATTGATTTATGAAGTTTGTGGTGGGTTGAAAAAAGGACGAAAGCTAAAAGCCGTGATTCCTGGAGGCTCGTCAGCGAAAGTTTTAAGTGCTGATGAACGGTACACGATTCGAGACGGTGAATCAGAAAAAGTTATTGGTATTGATGATATTCCCATGGATTTTGATACCATGGCTCAGTGCGGTTCTATGGCTGGATCAGGTGGAGTCATTGTAATGGATGATAGCCGAGATATGGCTTGGATTCTTAACAACATAAACACCTTCTATGCACATGAATCATGTGGTCAATGCACGCCATGTCGAGAGGGATCATTATGGATGAAAAAGATAACAGACCGGATGGTTTCCGGTTCTGGAGTTCCCTCCGATTTAAAAACTCTCACCTCTATTGGTGATAATATAGCCGGTAGGACTATTTGTGCATTTGGAGAAGCCTGTGCATGGCCAACTCAGAGTTTTGTAGCAAAGTTTCCTGAGGACTTCAAAAAACACACCAAACCGAGAAACGCAAAGAAAGAACTTAATCCTGAATCCAAAATCGCTGCTGCGGGTTTGAGTAGATAGACAAATGCCTGATAACAAAAACAACATTGATTTAGTTAATGTCCAAGTAGATGGGCACTGGATCAAAGTTAAAAAAGGGACTCGCATGATAGAAGCTTGTAAACAAGCAGAAGCCGAGGTCCCTCACTATTGTTATCACCCTAAGCTCACATCTCCTGGAAATTGCAGAATGTGTTTGGTTGAGATGGGAATGCCACCTCGTCCAGCACCCGGAGAAGTGATCGAAACTGATGATGATGGACATGCAAATATAAGTTGGATGCCGAGGCCAGTCATAGCATGTGCCAATACAGTTGCTGAAGGAATGGGGATTAGGACCCAGTCCACTCTTGCAAAGGAGTGTCGTGAGGGTGTCATGGAATTTTTATTAATTAATCACCCACTGGATTGCCCCATTTGTGACCAGGCAGGTGAATGCACACTTCAAGAATATAGCGTTGAACATGGAAAGGGTGAATCTAGGTTTTTGGAGCAAAAAGTAAAAAAACCGAAAAATGTTAAAATTGGCCCTCGTATTAGACTGGATGACGAGAGATGCGTATTATGTTCTAGATGCGTTAGGTTCAGTAAGGAAATTGTGGATGATGATGTTTTAGGCTTTGTAGACCGTGGGAGTCACAACGTATTGACTGTTCATCCTGATAAGCCTTTAGCTAATAATTATTCTTTAAACACAGTGGATATTTGTCCTGTTGGTGCACTAACATCAAACGATTTCAGATTTCAGATGAGGGTTTGGTTTATGAGGGAAACCAAGTCAATTTGTACAGGCTGTGCAAGGGGTTGCAATATTTTGATTAGTTCTAGAGAAAATAAAATCTATCGGCAAACTCCTCGCGAGAATAACGAAGTAAACTCCGCATGGATGTGTGATTCAGGTCGGATGCATTATCATACTCTTGAAGCCAAAAGAAGACTGACTGATCCTATGATTAAGAGTGGCAAAGGTCATGAGGTGATTGACTGGCCGACGGCGATACTTAAAGCGACGAAAGGGTTGTCGAAATTTAGCGGTGAAGAAATAGCGATTATCGGCTCTGCTGGAATGACCAATGAAGAATTGTTTCTTCTGAAAACTTTATCCTCCACATTAAATGCAGGAATTGTTGATGTGGTTAAGGTCGAAGGAGAAGGTGATGAATATCTTAGTCATAAAGATAAGAGACCAAATACCAATGGTGCGAAAGCTATACTTAAACTCAGAAATCCTGGGTCAAAAATTAATACGATTAAGAAACGGATTAAAGACGGAGAAATAAAGACCCTTTTAGTTTATGGAGAAAATGTAATTAAGCATGGGATAGATCAAGAAACTCTAAAGAATTTGAAGTTTTTGGTGTGCTCTCATATACAGGCCAATTCTCTTGCTGAACTCTCCAATGTTATTTTGCCAGGTTCTGGTTATGCAGAAAAAAGAGGTTCGATGATAAACGCGACTGGCAGGCTGCAGGTTTTGAATAAAGCTATAGAACCTCCTGGTCAAAGTCGCGAGGACTGGGAAATATTGCAAGATCTTAACCGATCGCTAGACGGAAAAGATCAATTTACCGAAATCGCTGATCTGTTTTCTGAAATGGCTAATCAGGTTCCTATTTTAAAACAAAAAACATTATCCTCTATTGGAGACCTTGGGGTTAATGTCGTCGAAACTGGTGAAACAGTGCCACTCTTGGAGAGGGAAGCGAATCGAGTTAGAGAGGGATTAATTGTAGGTTAGTAATGAGCTTTTCAATGACAGCCAGTATTCAGTTTGCGGATGTGTTGCCATTCTTGATATCTTTTATCAAGATTGCTGTTGTTATATTTGCTGTCATCTTGCCAATGGTTGCTTATTCCGTTTGGGCTGAAAGAAGAATGAGTGCAATTATTCAGGAGAGGGTAGGGCCAAACAGGGTTGGTATTCCATTCACTAAGATTGGATTATCAGGCTTAGGTCAACCTATAGCCGATGGTCTTAAGTTCATACTCAAAGAGGATTTCACTCCAGGACATGTAAATAAATTTTATTATTGGTTGGCTCCTGCCTTAACTATGGTTCCTGCTTTGTTGACTTGTGCGGTTTTACCATTTGGGAGTGAGCTTTTTGGAGAAAAGATGGTTATAGCTGACTTAGATGTTGGGCCTCTTTTTGTTTTTGCTATCGCGTCTTTAAGCGTTTATGGAATAGTTTTAGCCGGTTGGGCCTCCAACTCAAAATACTCTTTTCTTGGGGGAGTCAGATCGAGTAGTCAGATGATTTCTTATGAAATTTCATTGGGACTCTCTCTGGTTCCAGTGCTTCTTATTTTTGGAGAACTTAATTTGGGTAAAATTGTAGAGGAACAAAGTGAAAATGGATGGCTTCTATTACCATTTTGGGGTGAAGGAGCCATTTGGAATGGGGGGGTCGACAGATTCTTTTTACTCTTTCCTGCCTTCATTGCTTTTATTGTTTTTACTACTTCAATGTTTGCTGAGACTAACAGACTGCCATTTGATCTTCCGGAGTGTGAAACTGAGCTCGTTGCAGGTTATCACACCGAATACTCATCCATGAAGTTTGCATTATTTTTCCTAGGTGAGTACGCCGCAATGATTATTGGCTCTGGTATTATAGTAACACTTTTTTTAGGTGGATGGTCCCTGCCGTTTGGTCTTGATGCATTGTTGATGAGTTGGGCAGGCAACCCAACTGAGACTCCATGGTGGATTGGCCTAATTCATATTGGTACATTTCTTACCAAGGTTATTGCATTTATATTATTCTTCATTTGGGTCAGGTGGACCCTTCCTCGTTTCAGGTATGATCAATTGATGAAGCTTGGATGGATTGTATTTTTCGAGCTTGCTCTAATTAATATTTTTATTACGGCAGGAATAATGGTTTTAACACGTTCTCCTTCAAATTAATAATGGCTATAGAAGTAAAACGTCCAAATCTAAAATGGCATGAGAAATTATATTTTCCATCCATCATTAAAGGTTTAAAAATTACCATTGGTCATGCTTTTCGCATTCTATTAAGAAAGAAAAAGGTTACTATGCAGTATCCTGAAGAAAAGTGGGATGATAACATGCCTGAATACTATCGTGGCGCCCCGGCACTAGTAACAGATGAGCATGGCAGAGAAAGATGTGTTTCTTGCCAATTATGTGAGTTTATTTGCCCTCCAAGAGCCATCACAATTAAACCCGAGGAGATTCCATCTGATGATCAATGGGCAAAAGTCGAAAAAAGACCAAAGGAATTTGAAATTGATATGATCAGATGCATCTACTGTGGGATGTGTGAAGAGGTGTGTCCGGAGCAAGCAATTTTTCTACGCAAAGATTACGCCATCACAGGAGTTACTCGTGATGAAATGAAACATGATAAAAACAAACTTTATGAAATTGGAGGGGTTCGTGAAGGGCTCGTAAATAAATGGAATAAGTTAAAATAATTAAATAATCTGTGTACCCCCTTTTTTACATCTTTTCGGCATTGATGTTAGGCTTTGGCTTAATGGTTATCATATGTCGTAACCCAGTATCGAGTGCATTAAGTTTGGTTATTTCTTTTTTGGGGTTAGCGGCCCTTTTTATAACCTTAAATGCATACTTTATCGGGGTTATACAAATTCTTGTATATACGGGTGCAGTGATGGTTTTATTTTTATTTATCATCATGCTTTTGGATATTAAGGAGGAAAAACGAAAAGATTGGAATTTGCCTGCAATCGCTGGAACCGTCATTGTTGTATTTCTTCTAGTTTCACAGCTGATTAGTGTTCTTCATGCTTTTCAAGGGGGTCGCCAAAAGATGTCTGAATTGACTGATTCAGAAACAACTAATGATGTAAAAAGTATTGGTCAGGAAATATTCACTAACTTTAATTTCCATTTACAGGTATTAGGAGTCCTTCTTCTCGTAGCAACCGTAGGAGTTGTTGTTCTAAGTCGTCGTCAACGAAAGGAAAGTATTAAGAACTGATATTGTTACTATGCCTACTCTGAACGAATACTTATTAATGAGCGGTTTACTGTTTGTAATCGGTTTATCTGGTGTGCTTTTACGAGGAAACATCATAGTTATTTTAATGAGTTTGGAGATGATGTTAAGTGCAGCTAATTTAGCGTTAGTATCTTTCTGGCGATTTGGTGGAGGTGGAGGTCTGCCAGCTGAAAGTTATAATTCTCAAGTTATGGTGTTTTTTGTAATTACTGTTGCCGCTGCTGAGGTGGCTGTGGGGTTAGCAATTATTGTTGCTCTCTTCAGGTCAAAACAGACCGTTGAAATCCAACAACTAAAAAGTATGAAAGGATGAAGAGTTGATGACATTAGGATTTACAGTTCTTTTATTGCCACTTTTAGTTGCAGTCTTAACTCTTTTTGTATCTAAGAAGAGGGCGATTTTCTCTTCCTATATTTCAACCGCTTCAGCCTTAATTTGTTTACTAATATCAATAAATTTTATTGTAAGTGGAACGCCTGCTAATTTGGGCTCATTTAATTGGATCCAAATTGGTGATTTTAAACTTAATATAGCTTTAGAACTTCAAGATTTAGGAAAGGGAATGCTTTTGGTGGTAACCCTAATTGGGTTCCTTGTTCACCTCTTTTCTATTGGCTATATGAAAGAGGATTCTGGATTTTCTAGGTATTTTGGTGGGCTTTCATTGTTCATGTTTTCGATGACAGGAATTGTGTTGTCAGACAACCTAGCAATGATGTTCATTTTTTGGGAGTTGGTGGGAGTGAGCTCTTATTTATTAATTGGACATTGGTATCATAAGAATAGTGCTGCAGAGGCAGCCAAGAAAGCCTTCTTGGTTAATAGAATTGGTGACTTTGGTTTCATGATAGGGATCTTATTAATCTGGGGTGCTTTTGGAACAGTCAATTTTACTGAAATAGGTGATTTATTACATTCTCAGGATTACAATAACAATCTACTAAACTGGGCAATGTTATGTATCTTTTGCGGGGCGATTGGTAAGTCGGCTCAGGTACCTTTGCATGTTTGGTTGCCCGATGCGATGGAGGGGCCTACGCCAGTTTCAGCTCTTATTCATGCGGCAACTATGGTTGCGGCTGGAGTGTTCATGTTAACTAAAGTAGTTTTCATTATCGAAGTTACTGAAGTCGCCGCTTCTGTGATTCAATACGTTGGGGCTATCACTGCATTAATTGCAGCTCTTATGGCTACCCAACAGGATGACATCAAAAAAGTGTTAGCCTATTCAACTTTATCTCAGTTGGGTTATATGATAATGGCTGTGGGATTTGCTGGGTTTATGATCAATGGAGAACCATTCCTTGGTGAAAAGGCCTCAAATGCCGGATTCTTTCACCTTTACACCCATGCTTTTTTCAAAGCCCTATTATTTCTAGGTTCTGGAGCCATAATCTATGCCTGTCATCATGAGCAAAACATATGGAAGATGGGAGGTTTAATGAGTCGTATGAAAATCACTTCAATTACTTTCTTGATAGGTACGGCTGCACTTTGTGGGATTTATCCTCTCAGTGGTTTTTATAGTAAGGATGCGGTAATGTACGTGGCAGAAAGTAGGCCTCTTTTGCTATTTGTTGGTTGTTTTGTCGCTTTCTTAACTTCATTCTATATGACTAGGTTGTGTGTCGTGGTGTTTTTTGGAAAATCAAAGTCATGGGCAGCAGGGGAAGCCAAAGAAGTTTCAATTGTAATGCTTCTCCCTTTATTAATTTTGGCATTTGGGGCCATTCTTGCAGGCAACAAATTTGCTTATAATTGGTTCGTTGGATATGACGATATTGCTCATCCCGAAGGACCCTTATTACCTATCATTCTTTCTGTAATTGGGTTATCAGGTATTTTGCTCGGATTCTTATTATATAGAGGAAAAGAAAGTGAGCCTTATAGAATTAAACTGTTAAATAATAAGTTTTATATAGATGAGATTTATCTTGTCATTGTGAGAATAACTCAGGATCTGATTGCTCATGTTGCTAAAATTGTAGATAGAATTTTCATAGACAAACTTTTTGTTAGAGGTGGAGCTAGATTGGTTTCAGATGTTGGATCTAAGTTTAGAGCAATTCAGTCAGGAAATTTACAGGGGTATTCTTTTTTCTTTGCGGCAGGAGTGGTTCTTGTTCTTATAATTATTAACTCTTTTATTGGATAAGTTTATTCACATTTGATAATGATTAACTTAATTGTTTTTGTTCCAATAATAGCCGCCTTTCTCATTGGGATTTTTGGTTCTGGTAAGAAAATAGCGTTTGTAGCATCTAGTATTAATTTAGTCTTTGGTGTTTTTATTTTTCTTGAGTTGTTCAAAACTGGAGGAAAAGAAATTATCTATGAGACATCTTTAATTGTGCTAGAAAATCCTAAACTTACCTTGGGTTTTGGAGTCGATGGAATGAGCGGTTTGTTGATGCTGTTAACAGTAATAGTTACTTTTTGTGCTGTTCAAATTTCCCCAGAATTCGGGCCCGACGGCAAGGATAAATTATATCACATATCTTCAATGTTAATTTCTGCTGGAGCTCTCGGAGCTTTTTGCGCAACAGATTTATTTTTCATGTTTGCCTTTCATGAATTGGCCCTGATACCAACTTTCTTGATGATCGGTATTTATGGGCACGGTCGTGATAGAACCTCAGTTGCATGGAAAATCACAATATATTTAGGCCTAGGAAGTTTAGTCCTTTTAGGTGGATTGATCGCACTCTATTCAAATCTCACCAGTTCAGGTTTAGCTACTTTTAATATCAAGGAGCTGACAGACTTAGCTGCCAACCAGAACATGAGTGAGTTATCACAAAAATGGATATTCTTAGC
>CEUK01023176.1_pt1 | contig 10239 bp, 9 predicted proteins | sample 356451 | NCBI WGS metagenome assembly CEUK01 (sample SAMEA2622843, study PRJEB7988) | marine metagenome | isolation source: saline water (ENVO:00002010), including
CCAGACTCCTAGTTCGTCTTTCCACCATTCAGTACCATCATCATCTACATGATAGTCTTCCGATTTAGTGTAGTCCTCTTCCTCAACTTCAGGCTCCTCTGCTTCCTCAACTTCAGGCTCCTCTTCTTCCTCAACTTCAGGCTCCTCTTCATGCTTATCAGTTGATTTTTTACGTCCTTTCATTGAAACTGGTGCTGGTCGCTTTCCTTGTTTCATAAGTTCATCCAATGGTACACCTTTTGGAATGTCGGAATCAAAACCAGTTTGATTGGCATCACCCGAAACAGCTAATGGGATGGAACCCATTTTCCCGTCAGAATCATCTTCTTCGTCTTCTTCATCTCCTCCATCACCAGAACGTCGTAGAAGAATTACACCTATCGCTAGAGCAAGTAATACACCTACAGAAATTGCACCTACAATAATAATTGAATTATCTGAAGATGATGCTACATCATTAGAATTAGAGGGGTCGGCTTGGACTACGTCAGAAGTGAATGAAAAATTCAAAGATATCCCTGATGTATTTTGAATATAATCGGGTGCAGTAATCTCAAAAGAGAGTTCAATTGTACCATCACGAAAAGAACCGGAATCTCTTACAGTTAATGTCAGTGAGCGAGTTTCATTCGAAAACAAGCTAAATGAAGATCCTAAATCTCCATCAATCTCGACTCCTTGCACACTGAGATCTAAATCCATCTCTACGAACACGGTTACTTCATTCGAATTAACCATCGAGCAAGATCGTATATTTTCATCTGCTAACCACTTAGATGAATTGTCAGGAATAGACCATTGAGTTTCTCCACAATCTACGCTCAGTGAAATCAATTCAGGATCTGGAATTGGGTTTGCTGTATTATTTCCTGAATTCTGGACTCCACCGTCATTGTTCTCTTCTGGGAATGGAAGGAGATCTATTGTAACAGATGAAGGAGACATAAACATCCAGAATGGAGCGTTTTGGCTATCATAATCAAATACAATTTCACCACCTCCTGGATAATCCACATTCTTCTCTAGGAAACCATTTGCTTGTACTGTTGAAATTCCGTTTGAAGAAGATACTCCATTTGTTGAATTTCCTAATGTCCACAAGAAAGGAAGTCCATCAATCAATGAAATATCATTAGCGTCAGTACTTACTTGAAGACGGACTAATGCGGAATCATCAGAATCTAATTCTATGGATGATTGAACTGCAGAAACTGTGGAAGAAGCGGTGCTAACCATAGACGCAGTAGTGATACTTCCAAGGATTGTTTGACCACCAGATGATTCAGTTCTTTCACTAAATGTAGACGTTAACTGAACCTCACCTAGCAATCTGCCATCAGTGTCCAATAAATTCCCCCAGTTTCCATCAACGAAAGTAGCTTTACCTTGGGAATTGGTAGTTCCATCAATAGATATCTGAATTGTGCCGTCTGACATTAACAAATTAACCGTCTCTCCAGAAGCTGGCGAACCATCCATACTCAATGTAACATCAATAAGAACGGAATCGCCTCTCGCAGCAGCCGGCAAAGATGAACCAGATACATCTAAATTAGAAGGTGTGACAACAGAAAGAGATAGAGAAGTTCCAATAGATGTATCATTGAAAGTACGAACCGGACCAACAGTTACAACTGTAGATTCAAAATTACCTACTAAATCTACTGCTACTACTGCAACATATAGATCCGTATTGTCAATTATCGAGGAGCCTAGGTCTGCTACTGCTCCAGTATTATCCAAGCGATCTGAAGTATTGGTGACTACAATTGAAGAATTACCTACTGAAAGATTTGCAACTGGATTACGGGTCGAGACATTGGAGAAAGGAAGGGTATCAACAAACACAAGATGATGAGCTGTATCTATCGAAATACTATCTGTCCAGTTGACCAATAAGTGTCCACCTTGATCAGAAGGTACGTCAGATGCTGAAACATTAGTAGGACCTGACGGAGGTGTTGTGTCAGGAGGCGGAGGATCTATGGTGATAGTCAATTCATCGGATAGATTTGATTGGATCCCATTTTCATGAGATGCTCGAACATAATAATCGTAAGTTCCTACTGAAAGTCCTTGATCGATAAACATGGACTCTAAACTGGAAGAATAAGGAGTTAGAAGATTCAGAGTCTCTCCCGGTCCTGTTCTAAATATTTCATATTCCAAGAAAGTAGAGAGGTTGTGTGATGAAGTAGCATTCCACTGGAATCCAACAAATGGTGAAATTAGATTCGATGCAATTTCTGAAGGAATTGTTTCCTCGATAAGAATTGGTTGGGTAGGAAGATCAAGATTGCTTGCACCAGGAACATGGCTTAGAAGTAGGCCTTGGAGAAGTATAGTACCATTTTGTGTAGAATTAAATTGCATTTGAACATTAAAAGGGCCTGAACCTGGCACCATTTCTCTGTTTATGGATGAGCTAAGATTTCCATATACAGGATTCTCATTCACTGTTAATGTAATTGAGTATCTAACATCTAAATCTGAACCAATTAAATCCCCGTCGCCACTCACTCTCGCATAGGGTTGAATGATTGAGAAATCTGTTCCAAAAAGATCTGTTCGTTGAGTTGAACCTTGCAATTCACTCTGAACCTTTTGTCCAAGTACTCCCATGGAATCAAACCATTCGATAGGATCAACTCCCTGGCTTCCATTTCCAGAATAACCGCTAACATCGGCTTCTGCACTTCCGTCTGCATCTAGATCCATCTCCATTGAATGCCATCCAGCAACAAATAGAGATCTTGTTGTTTCACCTCCTTCAACAACATGCTCAGGAATACCATCAGAATCGAAATCAATCATTATCATATTTCTTGGAGCGGTAATTGGCTCTAATGTTTGAAGAGCAGTACTTTGGATACCCAGTGATGAAAGAGCATGTACAGATATACTTCCAGTAAAAGTGGAGTCACTCCCGTCTACCGAACCAGTATCAATTAACATTGCTCGAACTGTTCCACTTCCATCCCAATCACCAAAAATAGGCGGTGTAGAATACACAACCTGTGATGTAGTAGATGTAAAAGAGGAACCGTTCCAAATTGCGGTTGTATAACCAGTCAATGCATCATTTCCAAATAGATCAGGATCGCCATCGTTATCCATATCTACGACTTGTAATGAGGTTTCAAGATCATAGGCTTCTAACATTCCTTGAATCCAAGCATAAGCACCAGGACTACCTGAAAAATTCCAGAATGAAACATGAGCTTCACTCTCCTCAGCAACTGCTACTGTTTTTACTCCAGCCCAAAGATCAATGGAAACAATATCGGAAAGCGTAGATGTTCCTCCGCCTCCACCACCAGGACCGCCTCCACCACCAGGGCCTCCTCCGCTGGAGTTTGATGGAACCGACACATTGACGAAATTGGAATACGAACCTGTGCCACTTAATGCGACACCTAAGCCTCCTGTTCCAGTAATGAATACTAAGTCGGCTCTCGAATCTGAATCTACATCATCAACATATAAATCAATCAAAGAACCGGCTGGGGTCAATGAGATATTATTGAAAGAAGCCAAGCCAGTTGATGTTGACAAATGCAGGCAAACAGAACCATTAGTAGAATCTCGAAGAAATACATCTTCTTGTGTGTCATTATTTGCATCACCAATCATTATGTTAGTTCCCCCAGAACATGTCCACACCCAGGAAATTGAGGAGAAACCAGATGATACGGTCCAATCTATTACTCCAAGATAAGAACCTGAACCGTTGCTAGCAGAATGATCCTTGTCAAGAATAACAATCTCTTCAACTCCATCACCATCCAAATCAGCAGATGTAATATCATCTATTGAACCAGAAGAAATCACAGCTCCTCCTACATCTGGCGTAAATGAAAGATTAAACTCAGCCATGTCAATATCAGCCTCTGTAGGAACATCGAATGTCCATGAAGTAGGTAACCAATTACCAGGGACTAAATTTGTGGAACTAACTGAACTATTGTCCGAAAAACGTGTTTGTTTTCCCAGATCTCCGTCTCTAGTTCCTCCAAATCTCCAATCATGCAAGCCATCATTTCCGATATCCATTTGAATGGCTCCAGGACTAGGGTCCGTTACTTCGTATCTGACTTCAAAAGAGGCTCCGGTAACAGTGGTATTTCTTTCAAGTGACAAATCAACAGTACCATTGCCGTTAAGTGTAACTGAATCTAATCCACCGCCGAACTGAGTAACTGTTGTTTCTGCAGTAACCAAATCAATCATTGGACTCAAACTCAAACCAAGCATCAGGATACTGATAATCAACCCCTTCCAAGAGGTATGATCGGACTCTCTGGACCCTCTCATGAGCAGTGGTTGACTGGATTACCTCAAAAATGTGGGGGAATTTCTGGGAGTTATGAACAGTTCTCTCTACGGCAACGGTTAAGACAAGTCCGAGAATGGTAGGGGCATCAGGTGGCGCAAATGGAGGATGGAGGAAACAACGCTCAAGAAGCGCGCCTCTCTATTCGTGTCGGAAATGCGAAGATAGATCTTCGTGGTACTGAGCAGGTAGTGACTGCTGAAATTCTTAAACTACGAGCCGATGAGCAATGGTCTAGTGCCATAAAGAAAGTTCGCGATAGAAGAGAGATGGCATTCGAAGCAGCACGCGAAGCGGCGAGAACTAGTGGCATGCCCGAGCGGGGTTCTGCTTTCAAATCCCTAGTAGATACCTGTCGATTAAAGAAGAAGCCTGACAAGATTTTAGCAGCAATCCATTATCTTCGTGAAGTAGAAGGACAAATTGATTCGCCTCCAAGGGAACTCAAACAATTGTTCATTGATTCTGGAGAAGATGCGGAGGATGTTGAAAAGTGGAATATTTCTCTATATCTGAATAGACTGAGAGATCAAGGTAGACTTGAATACACAGAAGAAAACCCCGGCAAGAATCGATTTATGATTCTAACACATGAAGGTAGAGCGCATCTTGATTCAAGAGCCCAGTGATCTCACAATGTCTGAAGAACAGGATGAAGATATTGAGCCTGTTGATTGGTCTTTTCAATCAAAGATTAACCAAGATCTAAAGGATTCCGATCTTCAGGGAGCTAATCTTCGAAGAGTTATTTTAGATGGGTCTAATTTACAAGGATCTAATCTCGCTGGCGCTGATTTAAGGAACGCTTCTTTAATCGGTACTGATTTGATGAAATGTGCCCTAGATGGCGCAGATTTGAGAGGGGCTAGAATGACTAAAGCTAAACTGAATCTTTCAAATTTTCAAGATGCTCGTCTAGATGGAGCAGATCTTAGGGGCGTAAGAGGAAGATATGCAATTTGGAGAAGAGCGAATTGGTGGGATGCAAAAATGAATGATGACTTGAGAGAGGCATTAAAGAAAAAATGGCCAAAGCCCGATTCACTCTGATTCTGTTGATCCGTGAGTGAAAGTTACAGGTTCTGAATCACGTAACTTTTCTGACTGTCTTTCTAATGCTTGACGTGCTCCAGCAAACATCAATGGAACAAAGGGCAAAATTGTACAAAACAATCCGCACATAGTTACCAATCCTTGGAGAATATTCAATGTCAATGTCAATAACTCAGAAGGAGGATTGGACGTACTAAGGAAATACGCGCCTAATAATGCATCAATAAGCAATAAACCTCCACCTAAAGCACCAATTTTTACTCCAACTTTATTCAACCTAAACAGAAAAAATCCGCCTAATAGTAAACAAATTCCTGCTGATGTTTCGAAAATTCCAAGAGTTACGTAATATCCCTGTGATTCTAAATTATCATAAAATTCAACAATCTGTTCAGCTGTAATATTTTCCCCACTAGTTCTAATCTGTTGTGCTAAAGGCTCAAAGGCAGTTGGATCTAAAGGTTCGTCTGAAAAAACTTCAATTAAGTTTGCACCTCCACTAAAGATAGCTAACAATCCACCAAGAATCAGAATAATTCCAACTGCTTGAGGGATTGCCGGAGTTGGAGTAATTGGAATCACAATTTTGTTATCCGATTCGGTAGGTTCATCATCATCCCATTTGATAGAAAGAGGGGCGCTCACAATAGTCCATGTCAAGCAATACGAATTAATTCTCGCTAAAATTGTGCAAAGCATCGGCGAAAATAGAAGGGATCTCAATCGATTCGAATGATTCTAAATTTACACAAACCGTTGTTACTTCTCCAGTCCAGACTAATCTTCCAGTTTGATCTGAAAAAGAATAATTCCAAACTGTAGATGATTTGCCAACCTTAGAAACTGAAAGAATACAACAAACCGTGTCCCCATATCTTAGCGGAGAATGATGAGTTGAAGAAGTTGAAACAGCAGGGAACCCCAGTCGATGTTCATTGATGATTACTGGATAAGAAATTCCACATATCTTCTCCCAGGATTCTTCAAAAAAACGGTGTGCTAAATCCCAATAAACTGGATAGTATACTACTTGTGCAGGGTCGATCATTGGCCAATCAACACGACGGGACAGTTCCAGTGACATGATTATTCGAGCACTAGGTAATAGATAAGCAGACCCACTGATTTAATTCAATAAACTAATTGAATTTCAGAACTTGAACTTAGTTGAATCACTCCTGGTGGGCCACTCCAAGTGATTTCATCATCCGGTACGATCAACGCACCGTCACCCTCAACATGACCAAGTGTTGCTTTAACTGAAGCCCACGAACAGTAGAGGGTAGCATTGTTACTTATTTTGTCCATCATTTCTGTTACAACTTTAGAATCTGGGCCCATTTCTTGATTCAATTCATCGATATACTCAGGATCTAGCAATCTTGTACCTGCCGCAGCGAAAAAGACGCTTACATCATGACCATCAGCGATTGCTTGTGCAGTACATGCTATTCCTACAATCGATTTTATAGAATCATTTTTCGGTTCCGATACAAACTTGAAGAAATATTTCTTGCTCATATCCTTGTCTCCTCAAATAGGTTAATCATGATTCTTGATGCTTTCAAATTTGAATCTAAAAAGAATTGAATACGAGATTTTCCACCTAATTTTGTGGATGAAGAAACTGATCCTATAGATGAGGAAAATTCTATTCCCAAAAAAGAAGATTATTCTAAGAAGAATATTGATGTAAAAATTAAATCACTTATATTGATAATTATATTCTTGAGCTCTTTCTTTTTTTATGATTATAACAATATAGATTATGGGTTCGATGGGTGTGAAAAAAACAATTTAAATTCACTTCAGTATAATGATTTTATCGGAAAAACAAATATCACATTTATTGCATTTGGAGATAGTCAAATTTACAAAGATCATACTGTGGAACAAAATGATTTTCAGGTTATTGCTTTGAATCATTTTACAGAATTATTATCCTGGGAAGATGCTGGATTTTCAGAACTAGGTGAAATTGAAGATATTCGTGGGATAATTATGGCAGGAGATATCACACAAAATGGTAGGGATGGTAGAATGTTCAGTTTTGATGAATATGGTGAATTTGTTGAAAGATATGGTCTATGTGGAAATAAGCAGGTGGACTATCCAATATACGAGGGTTATGGAAATCATGATTATTTTGAATGGAGTAATATATTTTACAGAATTCCTGCTGATCATCCAGTAGCAGATTCTGTAGCAATACGGAATGAATATCGTCCAGGCATCATGAATACTGCTCCAAATATGGAGGGCCATTATTCATGGGAATGGGATGATTTTCACTTCATACAATTAAATCTAGCACCAACAGATATTGTTCCCGATTTGGGGGTAGAGGGATTAAGAGACCCAAGAAATGCAATGACATTTTTGGAAAATGATTTGAAGGAAAACATAGAGGGGACTGATAAAAAAGTAATTCTTATCTCTCACTATGGCCCTTGGGAATGGAGAGAATGGGATCAAAATAAAATAGATAAATTATGCCAAGTAGTGGAAAACTATTCATCAAATATCGTTAGCTACATCCATGGCCATTCACATTCAACTAGTGTTTATGATTGGTGTGACTTGACGGTTTTTAATTCAGGGACTCCTTATCATGAAAATTATAATGATGATTACAGAGGGAGATTTACTTTATTTAGAATAAATGAAGCGAATAATGGAACATTTGATCTATATGCTGCCGATATTTCATGGTCAACTGAAAATTATCAAGAAGACGATATTTCAAGTCTGGATTTACAAATGAAAGAGTGGAAAGGATACCCTTACCACGTCACAGTTTAACTGTTCTGATGAGCGGACCCACCGCGATTCGAACACGGGTTACAAGCTCCGCAAGCTCATGTGATATCCAGACTACACTATGGGTCCAATGACCGTTGGAGCCACGCTTTCGGTTTAACCCCCTCGGTTACATCGAATCATTCTGCTAATGAGTACAGACGTTTTCCGGTAGAGCTGTCTAGGCGCCAATCTACGTCATTCACATAACGAGGAATGAAGAAACCAACCTTACGCGGAGTTAGACCATGGTTCCTCATTCGTAAGTCAATACTCAAATGGGCCACAATCTGACTAGCCGTACATTCTGGATTTGATCGAATATAACGTCGGATCTCTCTCTTCAATCGTTCTTCTCTTGCCTGCTTTTGATTACCCATGTAGGTAATTGGTCTAGAGAATATTTGAACAAATTGAGGGGAGACCCGGGGGCCCTCAAATTCAAGAAGAAATTTCCAGAGGGAGTAATGTCTTCCATCTGGACTCTGCTAATTTCTTTGAATTAGGTCCAGAACGCGGTAACGGAGTCTTGTGAGTTAATTTTCCATGCATTCCATGGACACCAAATTTGATTCTTAATTCAATCAATCGGTCTCTTTCTGCGATTATTTGCATTTCATCCTCAAGCTCGAATGTTGAAAAAACGTCTTCTCGACCTTGATTATGAATATGCAATTGGCTTCCTATCATTCTAGCTCTGGGAGAAAAATCATGATCTTCGGGATCATCCATCCATACATCGACATCGACGACAATTCGATCTCTCAAAGTTGCCTTCTTGATTTCAATCGAGGTCGCCATTGCTTTCCCCAGTCGTCTTCAGTTCTAAGGGATTCCTTTCGTAAACATCATTAGAGCATTCCGACTTCAAGAATTACAGGGACCAAAATAATGAACTCTATTTCTAATTCCCAATCATTCCCAGGATCAGGATCAATTTCATCAATCAAATCGGGATCTGCTTGATCTGCAGTAAGTTTCCAAATCCATTCACCTTGACCAAATCTCGCTCCAGGTTCCAAGAGTAATTGTTCTAACAATGCATCTGGTGAATCTGCTGTATATGTCGTTGGTTCATTCGGAAATGGATTCATATCAGTTCTTTCAATTGATCCAGTAGAATTTGTAGTGGGAGAATCTTGTTTTGTCTTCACTTTTGCATTCCAACCTGAATCTGGTACTGTAACTAACATCGTGAAATTATCTTCTGGCCATTGAGCAGGGACTATATCTCTAGCAAGTGTTAGTGTTCCATTAAATCCAAAAATCCGAGATCCTTGAGAAGGGACATGCGTAATCTCGTATGATTCGCCTTGTTCCAAGTATCCCTCCCAAGATACTGTCATTGTCTGTTGTCGCCAAGTTACGTTGAAAGATCTCTCTAAAACTCTAATTTCCCAGGTGGTTGTAGACGTTGCTCCCTTGTCATCAATTACTGTTAATGAACCTCTGATATCGCCAGAAGAATCTGCTAAGAAAGATAATGTTGAATTTGTTTCATCGACATCATTCTGAAAATTACCATCACTATTCGTATCTTTGGACCAATCTCCATCCCATTCGTATTGTAACACTCCATTTTCAGGATCTGTTGATGATGAACCGTCTAATGTAACGATTGTACCTGTTTTGACTGCAGTTGGTCCAGAAATAGCTGCTACAGGTAATGCATTAACATATATTGAAACACTGATAGAGTCTTCTCCCCCAACATCATTGACAACTGTTAATTGGACTTCAAAACGTCCGGGTTCATTGAATACTTGGCTTACATATCCATTAGATGAATTTCGTTGTGCTACTCCAAAGTCCCAAAGATATGATGTAATTAATGTCGGATCTGGACTAGTAGATGAACGAGCATCAAAATTCACTGCTTCACCAACATGGATACTGTCAACATCTATCTCCAATCGAGCAGTGGGGGATATCGGGGCTAAAACTCCAGTACATCCTGCCAATGAGACACTAAGAAGAATAGCAACTAGAAGGCTTCCAGTTAGACCCCGTATGTCCTTCATACCATCGACTCCGCGTTTTTATCGTTTAGCCCT
>CEUK01039255.1_pt1 | contig 10238 bp, 8 predicted proteins | sample 356451 | NCBI WGS metagenome assembly CEUK01 (sample SAMEA2622843, study PRJEB7988) | marine metagenome | isolation source: saline water (ENVO:00002010), including
AGCAAACAGAACTCTTTAATAATTTTGAAAAAGGACTAATTAGCACAGAAAAATTTATTTCTAATCTTCAAAAAACAACTGCTTTAAACAAAAAACAAATAATCAATGCTTGGAACGCAATGCTACTTGACCTTCCTAAAGAAAGACTAGAATTTATCCTATCATTAAAAAGTAATTATAACACCTTTCTGCTTAGTAATACTAACGAGATTCATATTGAATTTTTTGAAAATCAATTGTCAAAAAAAAATCACCTTTCTTTATTTAATAGCTGTTTTGATAAAATATACTATTCCTGTAGAATGAAAGATAGAAAACCAAATGTAAGTTGCTTTAAAAAAGTAATAAGCGAAAATAATTTAGCCCACAAAGAAACATTGTTTATTGATGACTCCATTCAACACATCAATACAGCAAAAAAAATGGAAATTAACACTTACCTAATGGAACAAAACAAATCTATTATTGATCTATTTCCTGACATAATTCAACAAGCACACCATTAGTTGTTTTGGGATGTAAGAAACAAATTATCTTATTATCAGCTCCTTTTTTAATTTCTCCAATTTTTTCAAATCCTAGTTCCAGCAAGCGATCTAATTCTTCATTAATATCATCTACATGGAAAGCTAAATGATGAATTCCTTCTTTTCTTTTTTCAATAAACTTTGCTATTGGACTAGTAGAATCTGTTGCCTCTAAAAGCTCTATTTTTGTTCCATTTAAATCATAAAAATAAGTAGCAACACCTTCAGATTCGACATTCTCCATTTTGTAATGAGTATGTCCTAAAAGCTTTGCAAAAACTTCATTTGCATGCTCTGCATTAGCAACTGCAATGCCTATGTGTTCTACCTTTTTTATCACTTTTTTAGAAAATTACTTCTTGCTGACTACCTCGCCTGAAGTATTATCATAATTAACATAATAAAGACCTTTTTCTAGGTTTTCAATATTAATTATTTTACCGTATCCTTTTTTAACTAGATTTCCATAGGTGTCAAAAATTTCATACAAAGTATTATCAGAAAAATCTAATGTTTTTTTGACTTTAGGATTAATTAGAGTAATTACTTCTTGGCCTAAAGCTTTGTAAACACAAGACAAGGTTGGTCTTGGTCTTCCAGTGTAGTCAATTTGCTTTGCTCTAAATTTATTTGAACCAGAATGAATATGAGAAGCTACACTAAACTTGTAATTGTTTTCTCTGTCAGAACCATTACCATCCACTTCACCAATTTTCACCCATTTGTTCCATCTATATTGTTCTACATAATAGGTTAACTTACCTTGCTCCTTAGTTGTAGTCCAATTAAGTATTTTATTTTCATTTACGAAAATTTCAGAATTTTCAAATGTACTTTTAGGTCTTAGTACTTCTGGGTTTAAAACTTTTGGTAAGCAATCTAGCTTGTGTTGAATTCTGACCGAAACTGGATCGCCATTTTTGACAGATGCATTTGCAAAATCAATTTCAAAAGCACTTGAGTTTACCTGATCTGTAGTGACATCGTCATTAATGTAAACAGCAATTACACAAAAACCTACTCCGGAGCCTGAAAAAGGATTTTGAACATATAAATTTTTACCTTGATAATGCCCTTCAATAACAATACTTGATTCATTGCCTTGAGCAATAAATGGACTTACATATAGCGAAACCAAAAATGCTATAATTAAAGAAAAAAACTGGTTATTTAATTTAAAACTCATAAAATAGATTCAATACCAACAGCAATAATAATGGCAATTTTATACTTTTCAAAGCAAACTTTGATTTGTTTTTACTAATTAAATATTTCTTTAGGCAATTTTTTGAAAACTCTTAAAATAAATGTAATCTTGTTAAGATGATAGTTTGTATCGAAAACTACTCCAAAAATTAATATACAATGAACTTCAAAAAAGTATTCTTTAGTGGACTTGCTACAGTCTTAATTTGTCTAGCTTATTCTTGTGACAATAATTCTAAATTAAAACTAGATGAAGACCCATTATTAAGTCAAAAATCTGACCATCCAAAAAGTGGTGGAGAATTGCGACTTATTGAAAACGAAATATTCACCAGCCTGCTTCCTTATTCTATTGAAGAAAGTGTTGGTTATAGGTTGGCAAGTCAAATTCATAATAGTTTATTAAAGTTTAATCCAAAAAATTTAACTGTTGAACCCTGTATTGCAAAAAGCTGGGAAGTAAATGATGAGCAAACAAAATATATTTTTCATTTAAGAAATAATGTGTTTTTCCATAATGACGAATGTTTTTTGAATAGGGAAAATTCCAAATTATCTCCTTATGACATAGTTCATACTTTTGAGCTGCTCTGTGGTGAATTATACAATAACGAGCATAATATGATATTAAATAATTTGCTTGGAGCAGAAGATTTTCACAATAAAAAGAAAGACTCTATTGAAGGAATAAAAATAATTGATGACAGCACAATAAGCTTTGAACTAAACAAACCAACACCCTCAATAATTTACTTGTTTGCATCAACACATACTTCCATAACAAGCAAATTAGCTTATGATAAATATGGTACTTCAATTGTAAATGGATGTGGCCCTTTTAAATACAGTGGTTTAAGCAAGGATAGTTCTTCCATGCAACTAACAAAAAATGAAAATTACTTTTTAAAAGATTCAGAAGGTAATTCACTCCCATATTTAGACTCTATTACCTTTTTAATAAAGAAGGAAAATGATATTCTCTCAGAAATGTTCGTTAATAATAAAATAATGGTTCTTCCTGAGATAAGAGAAAATGAAGTAGAGCAGCTTTTTGAAACTTATCATAAAGAATTTGATGATAAAAATTATTTAGTTGATAGAAAAGTATTAATGTCCACTAATTGCTATGAATTTAATGTCTCTAAAGCACCTTTTGACAATGTTAAAGTTAGACAAGCATTTTGCTATGCCATAAATAAAAAGAGCCTTATTGAAAACATTATGAAAGGACAGGCAAAGTTAGGCAACAGAGGAATTGTGCCATTTATTGAAACTTTTAACAATTACAACTATGACTCCTTAAAAGGATACGATTATAACCCTGAAAAAGCAAAAAAATTACTTTCTGAAGCAGGGTATCCTAATGGTAAAAATTTTCCTGAAGTAAGCTTAGAGTTAAGTATTGGCAATTCAGTTCATACCAAAACAGCTAAAGAATTTCAAAATCAAATACAAAACGTACTAAATGTTTCTGTTACAATAGAGCAAGAAAGTAGAAAGCAAAAAATAAACAGAGCCGCTACTGGAAAATCTAATATGTTTCACTTTACATGGCTTAGCCAATACCCTTCACCAATAGAGTTTTTAAATCTATTTTACAGTGGAAATAAACTTCAAAAAACAGATGACTACATGTGGCCAAATGTAGCAAGGTTTAAAAATAAATTATATGATCAAACCATTGAAAAAGCATTAGTTACTTCTGATATGAAAAATCGCTACAAACTGTTTTCTGATGCTGAAAACATTTTACTTCAAGAAGCTCCTATGTTAGTTTTATGGTACCCAGAAGAATATAACATTATTCATGGATATGTAAAGAATTTACATTTTAATGAAATGCTTCATTTTGACTATACTAAAGTTTATATAAATAAATAATGTTTGGACTATTTAAAAAAAAATCTGAAAAAGAAAAGCTCTTGGAAAAGTATAAAGCTTTGACCGAAGAAGCTTATAAGTTATCTCATTCTAACAGAGCAGCAAGCGATGCAAAGACAAAGGAAGCTAATGATATTCTAGAGCAAATAAATAAGCTAGAATGAAAGACCGCAATATATCAAGCTCTGTTCTTGAAATCTTAAGTAAAGACCCTGACCATACATATAATTACAAGCAAATTGCCGCTCTACTAGGAGTTAAGGATGCCTTTATTAGAAAAAGAATTGTCACCATATTGGCACAACTTGCAAAAGATGGCCACCTAGATGAAATATCCAGAGGAAAATACCAAATAAAAAATGCTTCCAAAGAATTAAAAGGACACCTTCAATTTGTTAGTAAAGGAGGCGCCTACTTTGTTTCTCCAAAAATTGCAAAAGATATTTACATCCACCCATCAAATACCAATAACGCATTAAATGGAGATCATGTGTTGATTAAAACCACGAATTACAAGGGGAAACTTGAAGGAAAAGTAATTAAAATTATAGAAAGAGTTAAAAAAGAATATAGTGGCATTATTGAAAAAAGAAAAGACATCTGTTTCTTAATACCAGATGATAGAATGGTTAAAACTCATTTTTATATTGATAAAAAACATATTAACGGAGCTAAAAACGGTCAAAAAGTAAAAGCAAAATTCATTTCATGGCCTAAAAACTTAAAAAGTCCTCAAGCTGCTGTCATAGAAATTATTGGAAACCCTGGTGAGCTAAACGTTGAAATGAATGCTATTCTTTCTGAATATGGATTCCCATTAAAATTTCCAAAAAAAGTGGAAAATGAATTAGCTTTAATTGATACCCCTAATTATAAATTAGAAGCTAAAAAAAGATTAGACTTAAGAGATAAAACAACATTTACCATTGACCCTGTAGATGCTAAGGATTTTGATGATGCATTAAGTATTGATCAATTTGATAATGGAATAATTGAAATTGGAATTCATATCGCAGATGTTGGTCATTTTGTTAAAGAAAAATCTAATCTTGATGATGAGGCTTACTTAAGAGCAAATAGTGTGTATCTAGTAGATCGTGTTATTCCCATGTTGCCTGAGAAATTAAGTAATCAACTTTGCTCACTTAGACCAAACGAAGACAAATTAACCTTCTCTGCAGTTTTTCAATTAAACCAAAAGTGTGAAGTAATTAAAACATGGTTTGGAAAAACTCTTATCCATTCAGACAAACGATTTACCTACGAAGAAGCACAAGAGATAATAGAAGGTAAAGATCATGAGTTGTCAAACGAAATTAATACCTTAAATAAAATAGCAAGGATACTAAGGGCAGATAGATTAAAAGAAGGAGCGCTTAATGTAGAAAGCAGTGAAGTTAGGTTTGAAATTGATGAAAAAGGAGAGCCAGTTGGAACTTTTTTAAAGGTTTCAAAGGAAGCACACCAATTAATTGAAGAATTCATGTTGTTAGCCAACAAACATGTTGCTATTAAGATGGGTAAACCCGCTAAAAATAAATTCATTCACCCTTTTATATACCGAATTCATGATGACCCTAGTGAGGAAAAAATAAGTGATTTAAATATTTATTTAGAATCTATGGGTTATAAAATAGTAAGAGAAAAAAATAAGCCTATTTCATTTTCATTAAATGCTGTAATGCAACAAGCTAAAGAAAAAAAAGAATTACACTTAATAGCTCCAATGGTAATTAGATCTATGTCTAAAGCCGTATATAGCGCAGAAAATATTGGGCACTATGGATTGGCATTTCAATATTATACTCACTTTACTTCTCCAATAAGAAGATATGCTGACCTACTGGTACATAGAAAACTATTTAACACTTTAGAAAAAAAACAAACTCATTTAAATAGTTCTCAACAGTTAGAATATACCTGTTCCCATTTATCGAAAATGGAAAAACAAGCTACAGACGCTGAAAGAGCTTCTATTAAATACATGCAAGTAAAGTTCCTTTCTAAAAAAATAGGAGAGAAATTTAGCGGGCTTATTTCGGGCATAACTGATTGGGGTATATACGTTGAATTAGATGAAAATAAATGTGAAGGAATGGTAACCCTAAGCAGCATGAAAGATGATCAATATTTTTATGATAAAGAGCTTCAAATGATGGTTGGGTACCACAATCAAAAAACATATAAACTTGGTCAAGAAGTTGATGTAATGGTTAAAAAAACAGATTTATATAAAAGGCAAATTGACTATGTTCTTATAAATTAGTTCTTAATAAAAGATAACATTTTTTTATTGCTGGATTGGTTAACTAAAATATTATAAAAGCCGGCACTTAACTGGCTAATATCAATAATTATATTATTTGAAGATGCTTCATTCTTGTTTATTATGACTTTCCCATAAATATCATAAATAGTTATATTATCTATATTCAAGGCTGCATTAATTGTTAAAAAGTTAGAACTAGGATTTGGGTAAATGGATATGCTTTTATTTTCACTAGATGTAATATTTGTGTAATCGTTATAAGTAATATTAATGTCATCAATAAATAAATCATTCCCCCCACCAGATTTAAATTCAAACTTAAATCTGAAATTCTCTACACAAAATGGACCAATTATACTAGAAATTGTTGCCTGCTTCCATTCATCAGACGAAGGAGTAAAAGAAAATTGATTAGGAGCAGTTGTTAATTGAGCATTTTGAATCATTTTTCTAACGGACCAGGTTTTTCCACAATCTTTTGATGCCAAAACTTTTAAATAATCATTATTACTATTATCCCTTTTAGCAAAAGCATATTTAAAAGAAAAGTAGGCTCTATTTGAATCAGATAAATCAAATGTATTACTCTCCAAATGGTGTATTGTTCCTTCTGCAACTCCTAGATTATTTACTTTTAAGCAATTATTTCCTGTATAGGAAGTTTGATTTGTAATGTTCCAATTACCGTTGGGCATAATCCATTCTGGATTAGTTAAACTAATATTTTCAAAACTTTCAGTATATGGGAGTTGTTGTCCACTATAATCCATTATAATAACTTTATCTGATTTTAGCTCAGTTAAATAGTTTATACTATCCCCTGACGATGTTAGAGAGACATCATATGTCCCAGAATTTGGATAATATGCATATGCGTCTTTTGAAAAAGAGGTGTTTGGACTAGCTCCTTCAAAATCCCATTCCCATGAAACAGGATAATGGAATGAGTAATCTTCAAAAAACAAACTATCTCCAGAACAGGTGATATAACTATCTGCAAAAAATTCAGCCTTACAAAATGGCGGAGTAGTATCCACTCCAGTTGCAAAATGATTAGCAGGAGTAATTAAGTTAGATCTTCCTCCAACGGATGAGGTTAATGCTGTTCTCATTCTAGCTTTTTGACCCAGAGTAAACATTTTTCTACAAGGACTGTATTCCATATGGTTTTCAATATTGGCTATTGGCCCGCATGTGTTTTCATTATAATTGCACCAAGTGGAACCAATGGTATTTGGAGTATCCGATACCCCATCGTCTGAACTACAATTAGACGCTAAATTTGGTTCGTTGGTACTGCCCCAAGTATGTGGAAGGTTTAACCAATGCCCTACTTCATGAACAAATGTTTTACTTCCAGATGGAGATCCAGTTCCAATACTTCCACAATAATCATGACGCAACCAAATTCCCCAATTCATAGAATTACCACTTCCATTTGGGTAATATGCATATCCCGCAATACCATCTCCAACCGCCCCACATATTAAAACGTTTAAATACTGATTACCAGGCCAAACACCTTGATATACATCATTAAAACTAATTACATCATTAATTTGATCTGAGCCATTTATATCTCCATTGTTATATGAATATGCACTTTCTGTATAAGTAACTCCACTAAAACATGTTCCGTCAGGAGCTTTTGTTGCTAAGGCAAACTCAATTTCAACATCAGCAATTAAAGGCTTAAAAATAGAATCCACTGTTGCCGTATCAGCTCTTAATGCTCGCAAATCTCTATTTAATATAGCTAATGCATCTAAAACTTGTGCTCTTTCTATTTTTTCAACCCCATTATTGTGAACAACATGAAACGCAACAGGGATTTTATAAACTACCCCACTCTTATTAATCGATGGGATTAATTGACTATCTAAATAAGCTTGTTCTGCTTCAAATTGCTTTTTAAAAGTATTATTTTCAAGCAACTTTTTTAAGACAATATGTTGACCACAGTGATGTTCTGAATGTTGGGATGAGATTTTAATTTGAGGCAATAGAAGTATAGAAAAAACTAATAAATAAGTAAAAAAGGATTTCATAAGGCTTTCAAGTTATAAAAAAACAGACTTAATTTAACGTTTTGTGAAATGATAATTTTAGGCAATTTGCACAAACTCATCATCAATTAAAGGTTCTCCTTGATATTTCCTAAACAATTGTATAGTTGCAATAACATCTTTTTCACAATAATGAATAATCCTATCTAAATTATCTTCTTCGTAATAGACTGAAGCTACTTGACTACCATCCATATCATCTTTGGGTGTAGGTATATTAAATATATAAGTTAATAAATCTAAAGATGTATAATGCTTAAAATCACCAAATTTCCATAATTCCATGGTGTCCAAATGCTTGATTTCCCATGGTTTTTTACCAGCAATATTTAAAAGAAAAGGCAACTTCAATCCATTGATTAGTATTCTTCTTGACAAAAAAGGAATATCAAACTCTTTGCCATTATGAGCACAAAAAAGAAACTCGTTACTGTTATAATAACTATTCAATAAATCAATAAATTCCTGTAGTAAAGCCTTTTCATCTTTACCAGCTAAGCTTTTTAATCTAATATGATTTTCACCATTTTTTTGTAAAACAAAACCAAAAGAAATACAAACTACTTTACCAAATTCTGCGTAAATACCTGCTTTTTCATAAATTTCTTCTGCACTAACCTCATCTCTTTGTTGTAAAAATTTGGTTTTTTTGTCCCATAACAACTGTCCTCTTTCATCTAAATCTTCAAACTTATATTTTAGAGGAACTGTTTCAATATCGAAAAAAAGGATTTTAGAATAATCAATGTTTTTTAACATAATACTTATTTAATCATTATTCCTTTAGAATTCAATAAAGGTACATTAGTCTTGTTTTCTGATATAATTGTTTCTGGTAAAAAAATATACTTTTTATCGTGTATCAATCCTTCCCTATAATAAGTAAGGAAAAATTCATTTGTTAATCCCAAAACACTTTTATTAATGTATTCAACTTTTTTATAGCTTTTTTCATCAATTGTCCCTAGAAAATGACTAAAGGATGTTGTTTTTTTTTGTTGGTTGTTTATTTGGCCATATCCCTTAGAAGAAACAAGAGTGTTTTCAATAGGGAAATTATTCATATTAAGAATATAAGCTACCCAGTCATCCCCATCTTCAATAACAGCAAATGCAATATCTTTAACTTTTGGAATATGAATGTCTTTTTTCATATTATCCTATCATTTCATAAGCAATTCTTACGTAATCCCAAAAATCTTCAGGATGACCATCTTCACCTAATTTCTTTCTTTTCCAACCAGTTCTTACGATAATTAAATTATCTGAAGGAATTATAATATAATATTGTCCTAGTAACCCTCTTCCATAATGAATATCCTTCCCCTCTTTATTAGCATACCACCACTGCCAACAATATCTATTGTTTTCCTCGCCATCTTTTTCTGTTATTTCTTTGGCAGGGTAAAGACATTTCTCTAAATAATTTTTAGACACAATTTGTTCTCCATTAAATTCTCCATTATTTAGTATTAATTGAGCTAATTTGGCGTAATCTTTAAGTGTAACATACAAACAACAAAATCCCTTTTCATCGCCACCTTTTTTATCCAAGTTCCAATAACCCATATTCTCCACACCAACCTTTGACCAAATTTTATCATAAAAATAATTAGCTAAACTTATTCCTGTTGCTTCTTCTAAAATATAGGTTAGCAACTGTGTGTCGCCACTCTTATAGTCAAAAAACTTACCTGGTTCCTCCATCGCTTTTTGAGACATAACAAGTTCTCTTAAATTATTCCCGTAATATCCTTCTGCATTATTTGAATAAGGGTTTTTTCCACTTTCTGTCCAAGACAAACCACTACTCATTGTCAATAAATGACGTATTGATATTTTAGACAATTCTCCTTTTTTAAACTCTGGTAAAAAATCAGCGACTTTTTGATCTACTGAACCTATCTTTCCTTCATCCATTGCTATTCCAATACATAAACTCACCATACTCTTTGCTGCAGAAAAGGAATTTGTAGGAATTGTTTCATCAAAGCCATTATAATAACTCTCATGAATAATTTCTTTGTTTTGAATAACTAAAAAACCGGCAGATTCAATACTATCTAAAAAACTAGAATCTTTTTTTGAAATTGAAATATTAGGTAAGTTATTATCCCACTTTATAGGTTTTGGAGCTTTTAATTCAATGTTCTCAAATAAGTGATGTTCTCTGATTCCAGGTCCTTTTTGTCCTCTTAAATAAGCATAGGACATTGCCTTAAAAATGTATCCATAACCCATAATAAAATGAATTACTACTAATACAAAAATAAAAAGTATGCTAAGTAT
>CEUK01089673.1_pt1 | contig 10238 bp, 9 predicted proteins | sample 356451 | NCBI WGS metagenome assembly CEUK01 (sample SAMEA2622843, study PRJEB7988) | marine metagenome | isolation source: saline water (ENVO:00002010), including
ATCTACATTTCCGTTTCTTAGAAAACTTTCATATGTTTCGTACTTCCCTGTTGCAGTAAAGCCTGCAGAGTCATCGGGTACTTCAATTAAAGTTGGTCGTGGGCCAGAAAGTTTTTCTACAGCTGCTTCGACTACTGATAGGAATTGTGTATCTGCAAAAACCACTTTGGCTTCACCATGTTCAAAGATATATGAAATGGTGCCAATATCTAAGCGCGTATTAATTGTATTTAAAACAGCTCCGCATGCAGGAACGCCAAAATGTGCTTCAGCTTGAGCAGGGATGTTAGGTAAAACAGTTGCGACAACGTCACCGGGTTTAATCCCAATTTTTTCCAGTGCGCTAGCAAGTTGGGAACAACGCTGGTAGTACTCAGAATAACTTTTTCGGTGGGAGCCATAAATTACAGCAGTTCTATCTGAAAAAACAGTTGAAGCACGCCTTAAGTGAGACAAAGGTGTTAGCGATACATAATTCGCTTCGTTTTTTTCAAGTCCTGACTCGTCAGACATCCAGCCCATGAAAATCTCCGTATTTAAATTTTCTACAACTAAATCATAATCTGAATTCAAATATAAAGTGAAGTCCTTCAACCTCAATCAATAAAGATTACAACTATTTTTGAATTTGGTTTATTTCTATATTAAAGGCTTACCAAAAGTTCAAAAAGTTAGCTATGTCCAAATCGGGTATAAAATTCTTCTCCCGTTTTGCTCATTTCAAGGAGAAGAGCAGGGGGTTCAAATCTAGTTCCGTAATCAGAGGAAAGTTCCTTACATCTTTCTGCTGCATACGCAGTTCCTAGGATGTCCAGCCAGCTCAGAGGACCTCCCGACCAAGGTGCAAAACCCCAACCTAAAATCGCTCCAACATCACCTTCGCGAATGTCCATTAAAACACCTTCTTCTAGAGCTCGAACTGCCTCAAGCACCTGAACAAACATCAAGCGATGTTGAACATCCTGAAGGCGTGGTTGTTTTTTTGAATAAGGGTATTTGTCTTTTAAACCTTGCCAGTACCCGGTTCGCTTCCCTTTATCATCATAATCGAAAAAACCCGCCTTTGACTTTCGACCTAATCTCCCATTTTCTTCCATCCAAAATATAACTTCATCTACAGTATCGTCGGGATAGTCCTTACCCATTGCGGCTTTTGTGGCTCTCGCTATTTTGGCGCCCAGATCAATTGAAGTCTCATCAACAAGTTGAATTGGCCCTACAGGAAAACCAAGCATCTGTGCCGCATTATTGATCATAGCTGGCGGGATACCCTCGGCTACCATTCTAATGCCTTCATTGATATATGGGATGATACATCTGTTTGCGTAAAAAAACCTTGCATCGTTAACAACAATAGGTGTTTTCTTAATCTGTCGCACAAAATCTAATGCTTTCGCGACGGCCGTATTATTTGTTTCTTTCCCACGAATTATTTCTACTAACCTCATTTTTTCAACGGGGCTGAAAAAGTGTATACCTATAAATTGGGTGGGCTGAGAAGAAGCTTTGGCCAGATCTGTTATTGGTAATGTAGAAGTGTTAGATGCAAATATACAGTTTTTGGGAACTATACCCTCTACTTTTTGAGTTATTTCTGCCTTAATTTTTGGATCTTCAAAAACTGCTTCTACAATTAAATCAACTTGTGAAAGTAACTGTAAATCATTGGTTGGTATAATATTTGATAGCACACGCTCTTTTTGTTCCTGAGAAGTTTTTCCTAATTTTATGCCCTTATCTAAATGCGTCTCAGCAAAACTTTTTCCATTATCTGCCGCCTCTTGTGTTTGATCAATCAGTACAACTTCGATACCTGCTTGAGCAGAAACTAAAGCAATTCCTGCTCCCATCATTCCAGCTCCTAAAACTCCTAGCTTTTTAACAGATTGATCGCTGATATCTTTTGGCCTTACGGCCCCTTTCTCTAGGGCTGATTTATTGATGAACAGACTTCTTATCATAGCGGAAGACGATGGATTCATTATTACATTTGTGAACCATCTTGCTTCTACTTTCAGCGCTAAATCAAAAGGAACTAGGGCTCCTTCATAAACTGCACTCAATAATGCTTTTGCCGCTGGGAAAGCTCCTTGCGTTTTTCCATTGATCATTGCCGATGCCCCAACAAAAGTCATAAAGCCATTCGGAGTGTAAGGTGTTCCACCGGGAATTTTGTATCCTTTTTGATCCCAAGGTTTAACTAAGTCACTTTCTGTAGCACTAAGGATCCATTCACGAGCCGCCATCATAGGATCTTCGTCAACTTGATCAATAATTCCTACTGCCTGAGCTTTATTAGGCGCTACTGTTTTGCCCTCCAACAAATAAGTAGACGCAGCCATTGCCCCTAATTTTCTTACCAATCGGGTTGTACCACCAGCCCCAGGGAAAAGCCCCACAAGAATTTCAGGTAATCCAATTTTCGCTTTTGGATTATTTGCTGCAAATATCCTATGGGTTGATAACGGAATTTCCAAACCAATACCCAAAGCAGTACCTGGCAGTACTGAAACTATAGGTTTACCACCTTTTTTTGTTTTTGGATCCATACCCGCCAGCTCAATTTTTCTCAAAATAGCGTGCATTTTCATTACACCGTTAAAAACTCCTTCAGCTGGGTTTTCTCCGGCGCTTTGCTTGAGCTGGGCAAGAACATTAAGATCCATTCCTGCAGCAAAATCCTTTTTACCGCTGGTCAGTATACAGGCGGTTATAGTTTCATCCTCAATAACTTGGTCAATTAATTTTTCTAAAGTTTCGAGAGCCTCAAAACTTAGCACATTCATTGATTTCTTTTCACAATTCCATGTTATTGTTGCTATTTTTTGATCATCAATAGCTATAGAAAAATCAGAATTCATTTAAAATTTCCTTATACCCGCTCAATTACGGTTGCAGCGCCCATTCCAGATGCAACGCAAAGAGTGGCAAGGCCAAGCTCCTTATCAGTTCTTTCAAGCTCATCCAGCAAGGTGCCTAAAATCATCGTTCCCGTCGCGCCCAAAGGGTGTCCCATGGCTATTGCACCACCATTGGGGTTCACTTTTGCACTGTCGACATCAAATGCTTGTAAAAATAGAAGGGCAACAGAGGCGAAAGCCTCGTTAACTTCAAAAAGGTCAATGTCGTTTATACTGAGCTTAGTATCCGCCAAAGCTTTTTCTGTAGCATTAATAGGGCCAGTTAGCATAATTGTCGGATCTGTTCCTATTTTTGCAGTACCTCTAATCTTTGCTCGAGGTTTTAACCCCCATTTTTCTCCAAATTTTTTATTTCCAAGTAAAATAGCTGCCGAGCCGTCAACAATTCCTGAGCTGTTTCCTGCATGGTGAACATGACTTATTTTTTCTAAATAAGGATACTTCATAATGGCCACCTTATCAAAGCCGGGCATCAGTTCTCCTTGCTCCTTAAATGCAGGTTTTAGCGATCCTAATGTTTGCATATCAGTATCAGGCCTCATGTATTCATCTTTATCTAAAATCAATAAGCCATTTACATCTCGTACCGGTACAATAGAGTTTGAGAAATAATTTTCATCCCACGCCAATTTAGCGCGTTTTTGACTTTCCACAGCATATTCATCAACGGAATTCCGGCTGAATCCATGTTCAGTGGCAATTATATCGGCGCCAATACCTTGCGGAACAAAATAATTATCAAATGTAAATGATGGATCAACACCAACAGCACCTCCGTCGCTCATCATGGGAGTACGGCTCATGCTTTCTACCCCGCCTGCAATATAGCTATCGCCTGCACCTCCAGCTATTTGATTAGCAGCTAAGTTTACTGACTCTAATCCAGATGCGCAGAAGCGATTTACAGAAAGTCCTGGAATAGTTTCGTCCAAATTAGATGCTAGAACTGCAGTCCTAGCTAAACAAGCTCCCTGTTCGCCCACCTGGGTGACATTGCCCCAAATTACGTCTTCCACCGCATGTCCTTCTAGGCCATTGCGGCTCGCGATTGCATCTATAGCCGTTACGGACAGGCGAAGTGCACTTACTTCATGCAAAGCACCGTCTTTGCGGCCTTTGCCTCGCGGTGTTCGAATTGAATCATATATGTAAACGTCTTTCATTTTTTTTCTCAAGCTCGCTCTGATGGATTTCCAGGCATCAAATCATAGGGATGCTGCCAACCAGGAATATTTGATATATTCTTTAGCCATTGATCTATGTTTGGCCACTCAGAGCGCTCAAAACCAAAGAATTCTGGATAATAAAGATAAGAACAGCAGGTCATATCTGCATGAGTTATATCGTCGCCTACTAGGAAGTTTTTCCCAATGAGAGCTTTTTCGAGAATACTGTATGAGCCTTTTAATCGAGCAAGATTAAAATCTATAACAGGTTGAGGCCTCTTATCCTGAGGAAAAAAATTCATTAAATATCTGGTATTTCCCACAACAGAAGAAAATTTATGATTATCCCAAAGAGTCCATCGAAGTACTTCAAGTTCTTCAGTTTTGTTACTACCACCATGTTTCCCTGTCTTATTGTGAAGGTAATTCTGTATCACCCCTGACTGGGTCAACTTGGTGTCTCCGTCTATCAAAACGGGAACTTCGCCCATTTCGTTTATCTGACTTCTATATTGTTCACTTCGTGCTTCCCCATTGAAAAAATCCACAAAAACAGGATCCCATTCTATTTTTGCTAACTGCAAGGCAAGGGCAGCTTTATATGAATGGCCACTTTCTCCAAAACAATATAGTTTCATAACATCTCCTGCTTAAAATCTCGCTTTACTAAATTTCCTTGAGATTAATTCTTTCATAACCTCATTCGTTCCTCCGTAGATCCGTTGGACTCTAGCATCAGTCCACATCTCTGCGATATCGTATTCTTGCATATAGCCGTAACCACCATGCAATTGTAGACACTCGTCTAAAACCTCTCCCTGCGTATCAGAAAGCCAATACTTAGCCATAGCGGCTTTTTCTACTGTTAATTTCCCCAACAAATGCTCATCGATGCAAGTATCCAGAAAAGCCCGTGCAACAGTAGTTTTAGTTTGGCATTCAGCTAATTTAAATCGTGTATTTTGGAATTGCATTATGGGCCCACCAAAGGCTTCTCTTTCATTGCAATAGTCTATAGTTCGCGCCACAGCGCCCTCCATAGCACCAACTGCACCACACCCGATTATCAACCTTTCCTGAGGGAGTTGAGCCATCATCTGATAAAAGCCTTGTCCCTCATCACCTCCCAAAATATTTTCGGGGGGTACCTCTACATTTTCAAAAAAAAGTTCAGAGGTGTCATTAGCATGCATGCCGACTTTTTCTAGATTCCGCCCTCTGGAAAAGCCTTCTGCGTTATCGGTTTCTACGACTACTAATGAAGTACCTTTGGACTTTTCAGCTGGATTTGTTTTAGCCGCTACGATCACTAAATTAGCGTGTTGGCCGTTAGTAATAAATGTTTTCTGGCCGTTCAGCCTATAGGAATTTCCTTCTTTTAGCGCACGGGTTTTTAGTGACTGTACATCAGACCCGCCTGCTGGCTCTGTCATAGCCAAAGCGCCGACTAATTCGCCGTTTACCATGTTTGGTAACCACCGTTTTTTTTGTTCGTCTGTTCCGTAAGCCAGAATATAGTGAGCAACAATGCCAGAATGAATACCGTGCCCCCAACTAGCAAGGTTTGCGCGACTGGCAGCCATTAAAATCACGGCCTCATGTCCAAAATCTCCACCAACCCCGCCATATTCCTCTGGTATTGAAGGGCAAAGTAACCCGAGCTCAGCTGCTTGTTTCCAAGTTGAGCGATCCATTTCTCCTTGCTTTCGCCACCGCTCTAAATGGGGACTCCATTCTTCGGCTATAAACTTTGCCGTCATAGTCTCCAACATTGTATGCTCTTCAGTCATCCAGTTAGATAAGCTCATCTAATTATCCTCGATTTAAAATCCATCTGGTTCTAAGGCCATTACACATTCTGCTCCAGATCTTATGCGAGTTAAATGAAGAGAAGTAGCAGGTAAATGCCTCCGCATGTAGTATCTGCCGGTTTTTAACTTTGTCTCATAAAACGCTACGTCATCAGTATTCGATGATAAACAATTTAGGGCTGATTTAGCCATACGGGCCCACATGTATCCAAGACAAACGTGACCAAAAAGATGCATAAAGTCATTTGATCCAGCCAATACATTCAATGGATTTTTTTGGCCATTTTTTAAAAAGTATTCTCCTGCAGATTGTAAATCTGAAATTGCTTTCGAAAGTGGCTCAAGAAAATCTGATTGAAAATTGCTATCAAGGCTTCCATTTTCTTTTAGAAATTTAGTAATGAGTGCGAAGAATTCTAAAATATATTTTCCATTATCTTGTGGTAGTTTTCGGCCAACCAAATCTAAAGCTTGGATGCCGTTGGCACCCTCATAAATCATAGCTATGCGTGCATCGCGTACATATTGTGACATCCCCCATTCCTCAATGTAACCATGCCCTCCGAAAATCTGCTGTGCTTGTACAGTCATTTCAAAGCCTTTATCTGTTAGAAACCCTTTTATAACCGGTGTAAGTAAGCTTATTAAACCATTTGCAGTTTGATCATTTGAGCGCGAAGCTGCATCAATTAATTGAGCCCCCCAAAAGGTAAATGCACGAGCTCCCTCAACGAAGCTCTTTTGATCCAAAAGGCTTCTTCTAATATCTGGATGAACAATTATTGGATCTGCAGGATCTTCTTTATTACTTTTTCCTAAAAAATTTCTACCTTGAAGGCGATCTTTGGAATAGGCAGTAGCGTTCTGAAAAGCGATCTCAGCTTGTGAATAGCCCTGCAAACCAACCCCTAGTCTAGCTTCGTTCATCATTGTGAACATAGCACGCATTCCCTTGTGCTCATCACCAATTAAAAACCCAGTGGCACCATCATAATTCATTACGCAAGTTGAGTTTCCGTGAATCCCCATCTTATCTTCGATTTTGCCAACAGATAAATTATTACGCTCTCCCAAGGAACCGTCTTCTTTGACCAAAAATTTGGGGACTATGAACATTGAGATGCCTTTTATACCCTCAGGTCCACCGGGAATTTTGGCTAAAACCAAATGAATTATATTTTCTGATAAATCGTGATCTCCTGCAGATATAAATATTTTTTGACCTGTTATTTTATAAGTACCGTCCTTTTGCAGAACAGATTTAGTCCGCATTAAACCTAAATCCGTTCCACACTGGGGTTCAGTTAGGTTCATTGTACCAGTCCACTCACAGTTTACGAGTTTTGGTAAATATTTTGATTTTTGCTGATCGTCACCGTGTGTGTGTATTGCAGAATATGCGCCATGCGTTAGGCCATGATACATACCAAAAGCCATATTAGAAGAGGCCATCATTTCCCCAATAGCAGTACCCAAGATATAGGGAAGGCCTTGTCCGCCGTATTCTTTATCACAGTCAATAGTTGTCCAACCATCTTCTCGGATTTTATCGAAAGCTTCTTTAAAACCTGCTGGTGTTCTAACTATACCATTTTCAAGCGTACAACCTTGACTATCTCCAACATGATTCAGAGGAAAGAGAATATCGGAACAAATCTTCCCTGCTTCGTTTAAAATACTTTTTATAAATTCATTATCTAAATCCTGATATCCTGGAATCTCTAAATTTTGTACATTTAAAACATCTTGGAAAATAAACTCCATATCTCGGAGTGGCGCTTTATAAACTGACATTTTATTTATCCTATTGCACTCTTTTCGTTGAGTCCAAAGAGCTGATAAGCTCTTTTCCCCATTGTATTTGCTGCCGCAATTCTGTGATTGTTTCTTCGATTTTGTCGCGCTGATCTTCTAGATCTATAAGTTTGCTTTTTGCTAACTGATAGGTGCGCAACAGTTGTGTTTGTTGTTTGTCTCCCATATCATACATTTCCAATAGTTGACGGATGTCTTCTAATGAAAAACCAAACCGTTTTCCTCTAAGAATTAGTTTTAGTCTTCCTCTGCATCTTTTTGTGAACAATCTTTTGTAACCTTGGCGCGTTGGAAAAAGGAGTTCTTTAGATTCATAGAAGCGCAAAGTCCTTGGCGTCACATAAAACTGGTCGCACATCTCCCTAATAGTCCAAAATTCTTGATGCAAAACCGGCCTCCCAACAATAAATCAAACTAAGGTTACTAAATATCTTTGAAATAGTTAACGTTGACGTAAAGGAACTTTACGTCATTTTGCTTGATGTAGGATATTGGAGGTTATTTTCCTTAATTTTTCTAATTCCTCGAGGGTTTCTGCGAGTTGTATTTGCTGTTCTTTTAGTTCTTCCAGTTTACGTTCGGCCATTCCAAGAAAAACTTCCATCTGGGTCTCAGTTCCGTCTTGATCATAGATCAATAACCACTGTCGCATCTCTTCTAGTTGAAAACCAAACTTTCTCCCACGCAATATTAACGTCATGCGAGCACATTCCCGTGCTCCATAAAATCGTGAACGTCCTTGCCTCTCCGGAGATAAAAGTTCAATGTACTCATAATATCGAAGGGTTCTCGGTGTGACCTCAAATTTTGCGCACATTTCTTTAAATGTTAGTCGAATATCACCCATATGCACCGTATCCTCACTTACAAATAGCTATATTTTTGGTTAAAGCAACTGGTCTGTTTGCTCAAATAGCTTATAAGATACTTCAATTAGACAGTTTATGAAAAATAAAATGATAGAAAAGAAAAAAAAAGCAGTTGAAGATTTTTTTGCTGTTTTGCCGCATTCTATAAGTTTGGGGATGGGAATAGACTTTATAAGGGACGGTGAGGTTGGTATGAGTATGCCGTACGATAGTAAGTTAATCGGCGATCCTCAAACTAAAGTTATTCACGGCGGTGCTGTCTTTGCTCTTTTGGATACGTGTTGCGGGGCAGCAGCAATGTCCCATCCAGAGCAAATCGGTCCAACAGCAACAATTGATTTAAGAGTTGACTACATGCGACCAGCAACTCCTAGTCAAAGAATTAAAGCAATCGCCACATGCTATAATTTGACGAAAAGCGTTGCTTTCGTGAGAGCGGTTGCTTTGGATCATAACGAAGAAAAACCAGTTGCTATGGCTGCGGGTGCATTTGTGACGGGTGTTTAGTATATGGAAAAAATTTCTCCAGAACCCGTAGCTTTGATTAAAAAAAGAAGAAATGAAGCTTTATCTCAGTTAATAAATAGCATTCCTTACATTTCTTTTTTGGGAGTCAACTTTGAGAGGCGGGGTGATGAAATCACAGCCATTCTACCTTTCAAAGACGAATTGATAGGTAATCCCAGTCTTCCTGCGCTGCATGGTGGTTCAATTGCAGCATTTTTGGAAATAAGTGCAATTATTGGGTTAAGTTGGACCCAAATCTGGCGTCAAATTGAAGATCTTGAATCTGTTACTGGTTCTTCAGATGGTGCGAAGGAATTTTCTCTTCCTAAGACCATTGATTTTTCTGTTGATTATTTAAGAAGTGGTCTTCCCAGAGACGCTTACGCTCGCGCTACAGTTAATAGAGCTGGTAGACGTTATGCGTCAGTACATGTTGAAGCCTGGCAAGATAACCGAAATAAGCTGTTTGCTCAAGGGACTGGACACTTTTTAATGCCATTAAACAAATAAAATTGCTTAGCTCTTGATGCCTAATATTACAAATAAAAGGGTTCTCGCGATAGCAATACCAATTGTGCTATCCAATATTACAGTCCCAATATTAGGGGTAGTTGACACTGCCGTGGTTGGCCAGTTGGGAAAAGCAGCCCCAGTAGCCGCAGTTGGTGTCGGCGCTATAATTATAACGACCTTTTACTGGCTTTTTGGTTTTTTAAGGATGGGCACGACAGGTCTTGTGGCGCAAGCAGTAGGATCTGAAGATGAAAGTGAAGTCCGGTCATATTTACTAAGAGCGTTATTTTTGGGGTTTTCTGCGGGACTGTTAATTTTTCTGCTGAGAAATGCATTAGTAGATTTTGGTTTTTGGTTATCGCCCGCTTCGGTTGAAGTGGAAGAATTAGCCGAAAAATATATTTCTATAAGAGTCTGGAGCGCACCTGCAGCCATTAGTTTGTATGGTATAGTTGGTTGGTTAATAGCGCTGGAGAGAACGAAAAGTGTTCTTGTAGTCCAGCTTTTTATGAATGGCGTAAATGTTTTATTGGACATTTGGTTTGTTTTGGGATTCAATTGGGGAATTGAAGGAGTGGCAGTTGCAACAGCGATTGCTGAGGTCTCGGCTTTAATACTCGGACTTTTCCTTTGTTA
>CEUK01026033.1_pt1 | contig 10233 bp, 10 predicted proteins | sample 356451 | NCBI WGS metagenome assembly CEUK01 (sample SAMEA2622843, study PRJEB7988) | marine metagenome | isolation source: saline water (ENVO:00002010), including
AATATAAATGGATTTCTTTTCACAATTTCTAATGATTCCCGGGATGAAAGCCGATTATTATTTATTTTTCATTTTCAAAACCGGAATTCCATTATGACATTCAACATGACTTGGTATTTCGTTTGATATAACAACACATGGCAACAATTGTGGAAAATATACAGTGTCATATTCTCCTATAAAGTATTCAGAAATACGAGATGACTCTTGATACTGATTGATAATTTCAAAAAGAGCCACCGTATCGGTATTTTCACTGTAAAAAAAGTACTTGGTAATACTTGAATCACAATCGATATAGGAAGTCCATTTCCAATCAGTAGTTTCACATTCTTCACATAAAATAAGATTTTCCGCCTCAGTAATTAAACTATCTCTTCTATGAGCTAATACCTGAATCTCTGTCATGACAGAGTAATTTGCTGTCTCAATTTCTTCGGCATCTCTGCATTGAAATGGTTCGTTTTTTGGTGCTTCTTTTTTACATGAAACAAGAAGAAATAAAACAAAAAATGATATGATAATGCTGTTTTTCATGTCGATATAATAGGAAAAGCATGTAAAGCTACAAATAAAAATTAAAATATTTTACTGGTAAATTATTTATAAAATAAATTCTATAGTAATGTAGTCTAATGATTTTGTTTTAATTTAATGGAATGAAATATATGTCCCTTTTTATAGTTTTATTTTTTGTTTCAAAATCTCAATCCCAAAATGTATTTTTTGAAGATGATAAGTTAAAAAATGCCATCATTGCAAACGATATTGATATTAACAATGATGGTGAAATATCTTTTGCAGAGGCCGTCAATGTATCCGAACTTGATTTAGATTCTTCGGAGATATCCTCTTTGACAGGACTAGAAAAATTTGAGCAATTGGAAATTCTTAATCTAGACTTTAATAATTTAGACTCTTTTCCCAACATTTCACTTCCACTACTCGAGGAGTTATATTTATCAAACAATCAATTATCGGATATAAACCTTTTAAGTTTCAATAAATTAAAAAAATTATCACTTGAGAACAATTCTGGAATTACAACATTGAACTTAATAAATCTTGCATCCCTGGAAAATTTAAACATTAAAGGAACAAGTTTAAATGTAGTAGACCTCTCTGGTTTGGGAAGTTTAAAGTTGCTAGGTGCTGACCTTGATATAGATACTCTGAAATCACATTCGGGATATATTATAACCATGAATACATTCTGGCAATTCGGATCGGTTAATGTCCTGGATATTTCTAATCACCCAACACAAACTCGACTTTTTTTTCCTGATTTCGCAAATGGATTTGACGTTTTAATTGCTGAAAACTGCCCCGTATTAGAAACAGTTGAAGTTTTGAATCCACGTTTAAATAAAATATCTATTAAAAATAGTAACTCAATAAAAACACTTAAAACACCTTCTTTGAAAAGCCCTGAAGTGCTCTCAGAAATCATAGATGGCATTACCAATATTGAAACTATTACGATGGGAAATACGGAAGATAATGACTATACTTTTTTAAATAACTACAATCGTTTATCATCGCTCAAACTGATTTTTAACGGGGTGGACAATTTTACACTTTCAAATAATTCATCGATTACAGTATTTGATATTTCAGGGGTTAATACAGTGATTTTAGAATCAAACGAATCGCTTTTATCTGTTAAGGGCGATGTTAAAAATTTAAAAATAGTTGAATGTCCAAAATTTTATAGCCTATTAACAGATGGACTAGAAAAAATAGAAATCAATGAATGTGAAAATTTCAATAATTTTCCTATGGGGTGGTCGTCTCCAAATTTTGCATATTCTATCAAGGAAGTTAGTATCACAAACTGTGAATCATTATCTTCATTAAGAATCCAATGGCTTACAAGCAAAATCACAAAATTAGACGTCACAGGCTCATCAAATTTAACTGATTTAAGAGTTTCAGGGAACGATCTTACAAGCTTAGACTTAAGCACAAACACAAAACTGGAAAGATTAGAATGCGCACTCAATCCGATGAATAACCTTGACATCCTTCACTTGTCAGAATTGACTTATTTAAATTGCAACACAACGTCAATGGACTATTTGGATTTAAGTTTTGATCATCAAATCAATCATCTTAATGTTAATGGTCATGACAGTACATTTTATGTTTGTGTTAATGATTTGGATTCAATAAACATTTCTACAATTTTGCCTTCCGACGATAGTTTATCAATGTGGAGAGAATGTTCTGACATTATTACAAACACAAAAGAAGAGAAAGTTATTAATCCTCAAAGAATCGCTGTTAAAGCCTATAATTTAAATGGTCAGGAAATTCCTCTTGGATCAATAAATCAGTTAATGATTGTTCTTTTTGATGACGGCACATATGAGAAAACCTTTGTATACCGTTAATTTTAGATATATATATGTAGTGATATATTTTGCATCTATTTATTACTTTTTAATTAGTCATTAAAAAGATTCAAATAAAAATCAACTTATTACTTAAAAATGACTACAAACGCGATGGTTTATTTTATCGACATCTACATCCACCTTTCAACTTAAAGGATATTCTATTATTTAGACTGATAATAAAACTTCATCCATAAAAAGCCTTGAGTTTCCATTTGAGTTGGGTATCCAGATTCATTGTATTCATATTTAAAATTATATACCTGAACTTCATCTTCATCGGGGGAAAAGGTCCCGGCACCTGCGTAAATATATTTTTTTATTGAAGTAATGTTATTTTTTGGAATAAACTCGGGTATAAACCACCATTGAAAGTCAAATTCAGTAGAATAAAAATCATACAGAATTCCTGCACCGAAATAGGGTTTATCATCATATGTGTATTCATATAACACATGCTCAGCTGTACTGATTTTAATTACATTTCCATTTTTAATTTCATAAAACAGAGTATCCTCACCCGAGGAACTGACTATATAAGCAACTTCTTTATTAACGTCGTGAACTGAGGCAGGACCCTCTCCAATGAATGGTAAATCACAACTGTAATATGAACCTCCTTCCAGATGGGTTAACTCGACTTTATCATTTTCATATATATAAAGCAAAGGTTCTTCAAGATCACTCTTTTGCTGCTTATAGCTCTTTACTTTACCATCTTCCGAATATTCTGTTTCGGAAATTATGTCCTCGGAATTAATTAGGTCATTTTCAAGTGAGTTGGAAAAATATAGCTTTACAGGATAATAACTATCATTGCGTTTTATGTTGATATAAGATTCCTCATCAGGAAATTCCAAGGCCCTGAGATAAAGATCACCTTCTTCTGATGAATTTTGAATTTTTGAATTTTCATCATTTTTCTCACATGAAAACAAGGATAGAACCATTAAAGTATATGTGGAAAATAAATAATTAATGTTCATGATAAAGGTTTTATAATTTACATTCCAAAACTATCTTGATTATTGTGGTGAAAAAAATTGAATAGCGCATTAAAAATTCTTTTTTTTGCATTTTTCACAAATTCAATGGTTAAAGAACTCTATTCTTCCTGAAGCAATAATCGGCTAATTATTCAGGTGGTCTTCTCCATATATACTAAAGTAGTTTTCCGGATCTTGATTAAGGTATTCAACTTCCTGAATAATTACTCGTTTGATGAGTCCTTTCATTTTTGATTTTGTAAATGCATCCAACCGGCAATCGGGTGTTTCAAAATGCTTTTGTAATAAGTCGGTTAGCAAACTTTCGGTGGTCTCCAGAAAGCCTTCTTCTATTTTTATTTTCTCTTTCATACTCACTTGCCTCTAATGTTTATATCTAAATAAATTCATTATACAAAAAATATTAATTTAGATAAAGAAAAATAGCTAATTAAGCTATTGACAACCCCTGTTATTTTTTTGCGTCTTTTGTGCCACAACCAGGAAATATTTATTATGAAACTATCCACTTTGAAACTTGTCACACTAAGCAAATTGCTTCTAAGTTTATTCATTGTTGCATTCACTAACTTCTCTTGCGATAAAGAGTGTGAGGAAAAAAAATGTTCAGACGGATATATAAAAATTTATGCCCCCGTTTGTGGTTGTAATAATGTTACCTACGGCAACTCTTCGGAGGCCGAATGCAAAGGAATTACGACCTACACGCAAGGAAAGTGTAAAGAAGATGAGGATGGCTCTGAATGCGAGGCAAAAATGTGTAATGATGCTGTAATTGAAATTTACGATCCTGTTTGCGGCTGCGACAGCGTTACATATTCCAATTATGCGGAAGCCGAATGCCATGGAATTACCTCATACACTAAAGGTGAATGTAAAAAGGATGAGGGAGACAAAGAGGAGCCGAATTGTCAAGAAAAAACGTGCACTGAAAGTTATATTACAATTTACGACCCAGTTTGTGGTTGTAACAATGTCACATACTCCAATTCGTCAGAAGCCGAATGCCACAACATTAAAGAATATACCAAAGGAGCATGCGAAGAGGAATAGAAAGAAGATTCAAATTATGAAAAAGTCGTTTTCAATTTTGAACTTAAAAAACATACCCGTTTTCTTACTATTGTTTCTTGTCTGCATTATTATTTCCTGCAAAAAGGATTGCCAGGAAAAAGAATGCACAGGGTCTGCAACTACTGAATACAGCCCTGTTTGTGGTTGTAATGGTGTTACGTACGGAAATCCTTCTGTTGCTGTATGTCATGGAATTGAAAATTTCACCAAAGGAGCATGTAAACAGCAATAAAAAGGGGACTTTCGCCCCCCCAATAAAAAACCAAACTATACTTAATTCTTTAAATGTTGATCACCGTATACTCCAAAATATACTTCAGGGTGCTCTTTTAAATACTCTACTTCCTGAGAAATTGATCGTTTTATCAGACCTTTAATTTTTGCTTTGGTAAAAGCATCTATTTGGCATTTAGAGCTCGAGTAATGTTTTTTTAATAGGCCTAATACCAGATCTTCGGTATTTTTTATAAAGCCTTTCTCAATTTTTATCTTGTCTTCCATCGCCTGTTGTATTTAAAAAGGTTTATCGTATCCATTCAAAAATTTCGATTGTACTATTGTTGCCAATGTCATTCAGACAAAAACGGGGCCAAACTTTAAAGAATATTATTTTACGGTATTGAAATGTTGAATCCGTATGGTCTGAAATCCTGAAGAGATTGTTCTTTATTGTTTTAACTAATCTTCAATTGTATAATGCCAAAAGTCTGGAAAGGATACAAACTTATTTACAATACTTTTTCAACTGCTGTCATTCAGGAATTCATTGAAACAAAAAATCCGACCAAGGTCGGATTTTTTGTTTTATTTAAAAGAAACCTATTTGGTTTTCGTTTTATTTTTGAGAAGTAAACCCTTCTACTTTATTTGCAGGAAGAGTTTCCAACGCTACTACTTTTTGTTTTTTTTCTGGAGTAGCTACTTCAATAGTATTTGTATTCTCTATTGATGTTTCCTCTAAAGAATGTCCTCCTAAAATCGGAGCAATAACCAAACCAATTAAACATGTTAATTTAATTAAAATGTTCATTGATGGTCCTGAAGTATCTTTGAATGGATCACCAACTGTATCTCCAGTTACCGCTGCCTTATGAGCATCAGAACCTTTATACGTCATCTCTCCATTGATTTCAACTCCTGCCTCAAATGATTTTTTAGCGTTATCCCATGCACCACCAGCATTGTTCTGGAAAATTGCCCAAAGAACTCCACTTACAGTAACACCGGCCATATATCCGCCCAACATTTCCGCTACAATTTTATTGTCTTCTGGATAAGCAATCATTCCAACTATAACAATCAAAATTGGGAAACCAATCGTTAAAACACCTGGCAACAACATTTGCTTCAATGAAGCTTTTGTAGAAATGTCTACACACTTATCGTATTCTGGTTTTCCAGTACCTTCCATGATACCTGCAATTGATTTGAACTGTCTTCTTACTTCTTCAACCATTTCCATTGCCGCTTTTCCTACTGCGTTCATTGCCAAAGCAGAGAAAACAACCGGGATCATACCTCCAATAAACAACATAGCCAATACAGGAGCTCTAAATATGTTTATTCCATCAATTCCTGTAAAGGTTACGTAAGCTGCAAATAGTGCTAATGAAGTTAAAGCTGCAGATGCAATTGCAAATCCTTTTCCTGTTGCTGCTGTAGTATTACCTACTGAATCCAGAATATCTGTTCTTTCTCTTACGATTGGATCCTGCTCACTCATTTCAGCAATACCTCCGGCATTATCAGAAATTGGTCCGAATGCGTCAATTGCCAACTGCATTGCAGTTGTTGCCATCATTGCTGATGCTGCCAACGCTACTCCATAAAACCCTGCAAATGCATAAGAAGCCCATATAGCTAGTGCAAATAGTAATACTGATGAAAATGTTGAAATCATTCCTGTTGCTAAACCAGCGATTATATTGGTTCCAGCTCCGGTTGACGATTGCTGAACGATTTTTAAAATTGGCTTTTTACCTAATCCGGTATAGTATTCAGTGAACGACGATATAGCTGCACCTACTAATAAACCAACAAGAGTAGCATAAAATACTCTCATTGAAGAAATATCTTTCAGGTCTTCACCAAAGAAGGACATTTGCATAGTTTCAGGAAGCATCCATTGAACCAATCCAAAACAAGCAACAGCAACTAATAAAATTGATGTCCAGTTACCAATGTTTAAAGCCTTTTGAACTTCAGCTTCTTTTGCTTCATTGGATTTAATTTTCACAAGGAAAGTTCCTATAATTGAAATAATGATTCCAACTCCTGCAATAGCAATTGGTAACAAAATAGGTCCTATTCCATCAAAAGCATCATTGATGGCACCTCCCATATCTTGAATTACGTAATTACCCAATACCATTGCTGCTAATACTGTAGCAACATAAGAACCGAATAAATCTGCTCCCATTCCGGCAACATCACCTACGTTATCACCTACGTTATCTGCAATAGTTGCTGGATTACGTGGATCATCTTCGGGAATTCCCGCTTCTACTTTACCAACTAAGTCAGCTCCTACATCAGCAGCCTTTGTATAAATACCTCCACCTACTCTTGCGAATAGTGCAATTGATTCTGCTCCTAAAGAGAAACCAGCCAATGTTTCTAAAACGATTGTCATATCAGCTGTATTTGTCCATTCACCTCCCATAAAAAACTGGAAGAAGATGATAAAGAAAGCTGTTAGACCAAGTACAGCTAAACCAGCAACTCCTAACCCCATTACGGTTCCTCCTCCGAAAGCAACTTTAAGTGCATTTGGTAAACTCGTTTTAGCAGATTGAGTTGTTCTTACATTGGATTTTGTGGCAATTTTCATTCCCATATTTCCAGCCAATGCAGAAAAAACAGCTCCGATAACGAAAGCAACTATAATTAAATAATGGGTTGTAGGAACGATATATGCAATGAAAGCAAGTAACAAACTGGCTCCTATTACAAATATTGTAAGTAATCGATATTCTGCTTTTAAGAAAGCTAAAGCTCCTTCGTAGATGTAATCGGAAATTTCTTTCATTTTTCCATCTCCGGCATCTTGTTTCATTACCTGGGCTTTCTTCACTAACATGTAAATAAGACCAACTAAGGATAAAATAATTGGTAAATAAATTGCGATTGATTCCATTTTAAAATTTATGTATTGTTTTAGCGTGACGAAATTAGACCATTATATGAGATAATCAAAGGGAACGAGCGGCTTTTTTTAAAAAAACACCTTTTTTAAAGGTATTTGAAGGACTTCAAACTACTTTTCAATAAAATAAAAACTAATTTCAACCTGTATGTAAGAACAAAAATATTCTGGTAAATTATAAACCTGATGGATATTCTAAATTCAAATCAGGTATTCTTGTTTTTTTTTCCTTCAATCGTTTCTTTATGCCTACTTTAGATGAATGAAAAAATTACTACTACTTAATATTTTAACGATTGCCTTTATTTTAGCAAGTTGCACCAAAAAGGGATGTACTGACTCAGACAGTATTAATTACAATAAAAGTGCACAATCAAACGATGGTAATTGTGAATATGAAGGATCCCTGGTGTTCTGGTATGGAAAAGAGGTTTCAGGGTTTTTATTACACAACAATGTACGCAGTTTAAACTTTTATCTGAACGAGGAATTAGTTGGAACGATTGAAGCAGTAAACTACAGAACGAGTGCTCCGGATTGTAACGATTTCAGTAATGCAGTAAAAGTCACAAGGCTTTTAGGGGAATTAAAAACGATTGGTTACGAATTTTCAGTTCAGTCTGAGGATAGTATTGAAATCTGGAATACATCCATTAATATTAATGGAAACACCTGCAGTACGCTTGAGTTGGGGTTATAATTCATTAAAATATCCAGAGAGTAACTTTAAAACGGGTAAGCCCTGTTTGGTGTAATATTTAATTTAAATACAGGTTTTTTAGGCAGAATGTATCTTTCATACAATTCAGTATAATCCTCTTTGAATTGTTTCTCATCAAACTTTTCCTTTGTCTTTTCCAATCGATTCCACTTGCATATTCCCTCAATTTCGGAATTTTCACCAATTATGGTTTTGAATTTCGCTTCAAGTAAAAAAACTTCCCATTTCAATAATCTCTGTACACGAAGTTCTTGCAAATGATTCTCATGAAGTTTTTCGATCTTCTTTGTTCTGGCCGTTTGTTGTGTTAACTTAGAAGCCGATAAGTTTTCATCAGGAATTTCTTTTAATTGTTTGTATAATTCTTCATTAATTTTTTGAAGCTTTGGAACACCTGAAAAAGAAATTGACCCTGAAATATCAGTTTCCTGTTGAATAAGATATCGATTGTATAAGTCAGGATGTTTTTCAATAAACCGTTTAGTATCAAAACCGGGTTTTGGTTCAGTTTTACTAACATTAGCGACACCAGGGATAAAACCATTCCCATTCATTGCACTGTATATTTCGCTCCTGATAATTTGAAGTTTTGCATCAATATTTTTTTGTTTGGACTTAAGTTGATTGAATTCAGATTTTAATGCTAAAATTTCTTCATCGGAAGGAATAATAACTCCATTCGAAACGAATTTACTGAGCTCCTCAGCGCGGAGAACTGTAGTATGATGTTTTTTTTGTTGTTGTTTTAATGCTTCAGCATCTTGAATAACTTGTTTCAGCTCCTGATTACTCAGTAAAAACCACTCTCCGGTTACCCAGGCATGATTATACTTGTAATGCATAATATTTTCCAGCTGTTCAACAAAAGGTATATCCTCAATTGTACCAACATCAAGAATGCCTCTTGGATTCCCGGTCTGGTGTTCTTTTACTCTGTCTTTGGTGGGCTTGTCGTATCGAACGAGACCGATTTTAACATATTTTCCTACTTCACCAGTGAGGTAATCTTTATCTCTTAAGAAGTATAAACTTCCTCTGGTTTGAACGATTGATGCCATAATAAAAGTTTACCGGTAACCTTTTCTCCTATTCGGAAGACAAACTCTCCGGAGTTATTTTTACCGTTTGTCAAAATAATATTGTCTGTAATTCAAAAAATTATTTTCTTAGAGCAAGTTAACCAATTCCTAAATTAAAAACCATGAAATATATTATTGTATTATTCTCAGCACTACTTCTAAATAGCTCATCTGTTTATGACATATCATTGAATAAAATTTCCGGTGAATCTTTTAAACTATCTGATTTCAAAGGTAAAAAGGTACTCATTGTAAATACTGCTTCCAGATGTGGGTATACTTCTCAGTATGGAGATTTAGAAAAATTGTATCAGGCAAATAAAGACAAACTTGAAATCGTGGGAATGCCGTGTAACCAATTTATGGGGCAGGAACCCGGTAAAAATGCTGAAATCGCAAAATTCTGTAAAAAAAATTACGGAGTTACCTTTACGCTTCTGGAAAAAGGGTATGTAAAAGGCTCCAATCAACACCCTTTGTATACCTGGCTGACTAAAAAAGAAAAGAATGGCGTGGACGATTACAGCATATCGTGGAACTTCAATAAATTCCTTCTGGATGAACATGGGATTTTAATTGGCTACTTTGGAAGTGGTGTTAATCCAATGAGTGATGAAATAACCTCATTAATAAAGTAAAGATATTACAGAAATCAAAGAGTCAGACCAATGATTAAAATATCATCGGTCTGATCTTTTTCTCTCTGCCATTCACGAAGCTTTGTTTCAAGTTCAGTTCTTTGCTCTGCCATAGGTAACATATTTACCTCCTCGATTAGATTACGAAGATTTTTCTTCAAAAACTTCTTTCC
>CEUK01018240.1_pt1 | contig 10229 bp, 8 predicted proteins | sample 356451 | NCBI WGS metagenome assembly CEUK01 (sample SAMEA2622843, study PRJEB7988) | marine metagenome | isolation source: saline water (ENVO:00002010), including
CAATGTGCTCCTTGGGATAAGGAGCAGTCAACTTGGACACTACTATAGTCACAGCAATCGAGGCAATTTCACCCATCGCAGCGCAAGAATAAGGATTAGGCGATTCACGCTGTAGCCAAAGAGCAATATCCTTTAAAGACCCGGGGCCAAACCACTCAGGATTAATCACTCCAAGGTAGGTGATTATATAGACCCCACCGCCCGTCAATAATCCTGCGAAGGCACCTGCTTTCGTTACACCACTCCAGACAGAACCCAGAATCAAAGGACCCGCGAAGGCCGCCATCATGCACCCTACTCCGATCCATACCAGTATCGTGACATTCATATCTAGTGTCTGCCAAGCCAACAAGGTACAAAGAATCATAATCACTACGGTCGATATACGGCTAATATTCAGGGACCTTCTCTCGATCTCCTCTTCCGACAAATCTTTTCGATATCGCGGCACAAAACTTAGACGATATAGGTCATTAGCGACGATCTGTGATGAGGAAACAACCAAACCATCAGCGGTCGACATCACAGCGGCAAGTATTCCTACTCCCAATAAGGCTGCAAACCAGGAAGGAAATAAGTCAATAAATAATAGAGCCAACGCTTGGTTACTGTCGATTCCCTCTCCCAAAATCACTCTTGCCATAATTCCGCCAAATCCAAGCATCGCTAGGATCAGCGCAAAAACAAAAGCTAAACGAATAAACTGCATGCGCTGGGTAGGCTCTTTCAGAGCCCAAAGCTTGTTGCCAATATGAGGCAGCATGCCCAACGGCACGTGTGCCAGAAACACGGCAAAGACCGCCCACCAGGAATGATAGAGAACATCGGTCACATTGAGCCAACCGACAAGATTTTCATCCTGACTACCAAGGGCACTTATCATCCCGTCAAACCCACCCTCGATTCCGTATCCCAGGCAAAAGAGGACAGCGACCAAGACACCAACCCCAACCATTATGAAACCTTGCACACCGTCTGTGAGGATATCGGCATGAGCTCCTCCCAACACTACATAAATAAGCAGAACGACAGACGTTATGATTAAAGCTGCCATTTTTGGAACGCCCAGCATGATTTCAAACATGACGATTCCCGATACAAGCTGACCGGCTAAATAAAAGAATAGCGACAAAGAAAAAATAGAAACCAGGATTCGGATCCATGGCGACTGGTAACGAATGCCCAGGTACTCAGGAATCGATCGACTCCCAAATTGATTGCCGCTATTACTTACTAAACGAAGGCACAGGAGCACACCGACGTAGATGCCAATAGGATAAAGGAAAACCGACCAGATCCCAGGCAATCCCGCGTTGTAGACTATTCCAGGGAAACCGACAAACGTCGCACCGCTAGCCGTCGTTGCCGCGAACGCAAAAGCCAAAAAAAGTGGCCCATAGCCTCCCCGGGCGGTAGCGAATTCGTCTGCATTGGATACTTTCCTATGACCGATAACACCAAAAGCAATCATTAACCCAACATAAAACGCGAGAAACACCCACGACCAACCGATAAGACCCATATACCCTCTCCAAGTCTAAGGCTTTCCAGTAGCTTATCAGATCAATGACAATTGGCGAGAACCATTCGAATCAGCAACTTTGAACTTATAGCAAGCGAGATCTGGCATTTTGTTATAGGCGATGCCTGCTTTTTTTAGACTTCCAAGAAACCTCTTCCAAATCATATCGGCAATAGGGCCCTCACCGTGCATACGACTGAACCAACGTGCGTCATTCGTCTTGCCAGCCCTGATGCTCCTAATAGCCGACATAACCCTCGCTTGTTTTAGCGGATAATGTAAAGACAGCCACTCTTCAAACAAAGGCCTCACCTCCAAAGGTAATCGCAACATGATTCCTGAACACGATATTGCGCCTGCATCAACCGCCTGGCCGACTATCAGTTCTATTTCCTCATCATTAATAAAAGGAATGATAGGCGCCACCAAAACACCTACCGGTATGCCTTTCTTTGATAATCTTTTTACCAGGCGCAATCTCGCCTGAGGACTCGCCGTTCTGGGCTCTAGCAGGTTTTTTAACTTCCTCGATAAGGTAGTGATACTGACATTTACATTCACTAGGCGTTCAGCCGCAAGTTTCTGCAACAGATCCAGATCTCGTTCTAGCAACACCCCTTTAGTCACTATCGAAACAGGATGCTTCCGACTAACTAAAAATTCCAGTATTTCCCGAGTCACTCGCAAGTCTTTCTCGCCAGGCTGATACGGATCGGTGTTGGTCCCGAGAGCTATAGGCCTGCACACATAATTAGGATTATTGAGCTCCTTTTCCAACAGACTAGTAACACCCGTTTTGTAATAAATCTGGCTTTCAAAATCTACTCCAGGAGACAAATCTAGGTAGGCATGGGTCGGTCTAGCAAAGCAGTAAATACATCCATGCTCGCAACCTTTATACGGATTAATAGATCGATCAAACCCAATATCAGGGGATTGGTTCCTGGTAATGAGCGTCTTCGTTTTATCCCGACGGAATTGAGTTTGCACAATCTCTCTTTGATCAAAACCTTCAACAAAGAATTCAGGTTCACGGTCAGGCTCAACTTGATATTTGAGATAGCGACTTGGCGAATTGCTAGAACTCCCCCTAGCAAGATAGGGTCTGGTTTTCTTCACGGCTAAAAAATACTGTTTATATATACAGTATTTAACTGTAGCACCTAAAGATAAGATCGACCAGACATGAAAGCTCTTAGAACAAAAAAATTAACCACTTTATTCGTTGTTCTTTTGACCTTTGGATTAAGTGCCTTCACAGTTTTTGCTGAAGAAAAAAACGTCAACCAAGCTCTCCCCGACTGTAAAGTCCTGCTCGGAGAAATCGAGAAGTTAAACTTAGTTAATTTTGACGCGACACTTTCGGCACGAATCGACACTGGAGCTACCATAAGCTCACTCGATGCTCACAATATTCAAATTTATCGGCGAAACGCAAATCGATGGGTGCAATTTGAAACAAAAACGGATAACCAAACAATCACTTTTGACGCCCAGCTTCTGAAATACGTTGGCATCAAACAACAAGCGCGCACAGAAGATCAGCTCCGACCAGTTGTCCTATTGGATATCAAAATAGGGCAATTAGTGGGGTCCTACGGATTCTCTCTCAGTAATCGGGAACATTTAAAAACAAAGGCGTTGATCGGAAGAAATGTTCTCGAGCATCAAGCCCTGGTTGATGTAAGCAAACAATTCGTTCAGTCTGAAGAATACGGCGAGCACCCGAACTGCGCGCGCCTGTAACCCAGAGCAAAGTGACAATCGAAAAGCTAGCAAAGCCAAACAGGTAGCCGAAAAAGGGAGAAAGCAATATGTTAACGATTTGGGGAGGAGCCACAGGCAGAACCATTAGAGCCCATTGGATGGCCCACGAATTAGCACTGGATTACGAGCCTAAGCTAATTGGTTCCAGAACCGGCGCAACCCAGTCTGAAGAGTTTGTCGCTCTCAACGTCAAAGAGAAGATCCCCGTATTAGTCGATGGCGACTTTGTACTCACTGAGAGTGCGGCCATCGTGACCTACCTTGGGGATACCTACGGAAAAGATTCTGGGCTGGTGCCAGAACCGAATACTCACGAGCGCGCGCGATACAACGAATGGCTCTCATACATCCAAATGGAACTCGACGCTCATACCCTTTATGTAATGCGAAAGCATCGAGATCTCGCAACGATTTACGGAGAGGCCCCCGCCGCGATCGACGCCGCGATTGAGGGCTTTCAAAAACAGGTGCGTTTTGCTGAGAACCATCTAAACCATAATGAATTCCTGATTGGAGAAAGTTTTGGAGCCGCCGATTTAATGCTCACAAGCGTTCTAACCTGGGCTAAAGCCTATGGCATTGAGATCAGCAACAGACTAGCCGAATACGCGGAATCTAATTGTAATAGGTCGGCCTATCAAACAGCTGCCGAGCTTAATTTTAGCATCTCAGCTGGAGCTTAATACGAGAGGGTCAATCTCATTTCCAGATTACCCCTCTCATATCTGTCATCGGAGTATTCAGAAACTTCTCGGAATCCTGCCTTTTCGTATAGTGCAACTGCTGCAGATAGCACATCATTAGTTACAAGCATAATCTCGTGAGCCTTAGCTGATCGAGCAAAGTCGAGGCAGTGCTGCATCAGCATCGAACCATAGCCTTTGCCTCGACGATCCGGCCGAACAGCCATTTTAGCTAGCTCAAAACACAGCTCTTCTCGATCTTCACTCCGAGTTATCGGCACCATGGCAACTGTGCCCACCGGAGTTTCATCTTCAAGTAGGAAAAAGATATTACCGCCTGGTTTAATCGCATAACCTTCGGGATGATCGAGGGCTTTCCGATCCTCTTCTTCTACCCGGAAATACTCCGTAATCCATTGATAGTTGAGGCTAGCAAAGTGAGAAGCAAACCTTACTTCGTAATCGACAATCTGGACTTCAGGCATACCTCAACTCATCAACCAATCGATAATCTTCGGATTTTCTTCGAAGGGATAGGTATGTGATAAATCGTCGATTTCACGATATTGAACTCTGGCTCCAGCTGCTTCAAAGGCATCTCTGGCTTGCCTTGCCATCTCAACCGGAAACATCCAATCCAACGCGCCATGCATCAAATATATGGGGAGGCCCTTTATACGATCCTTGTCACTCATTTCAACGAGCATAGGATGAAAGGAGGCAGAACAAGGTGCGAGGTGCGTGAAAGGAGCATTAGACCTCAATCCAGAAACATAACTAAAGGTACCGCCGTCAGACATACCAGTTAGCAAGATTCGATCTTCATCAATCGACCAATTCTCGATCGCATACTCAACCAGCCGATCCAGAACGGTACTGTCACGATCTTCTCCCATCAACGACCATGTCCCGTCCATAGAGGTTGGACTAATCAACACAAAATTTCGAGTTCTTGAAGTGCGAAGCCACGTCCATAGAAAACTCCGTCCGTGGCCGCTTCCACCATGCATACAAATGACGAGGGGGACTTTTTCGTTTGAGTAGTACTCGGGCACATAAATAGAAAAACCACCCCTCTCCTCTCTCGTGTTATTCGCATGCATCACACCAGTCGATTCGCTAGTGCCGTCAGCTTCCGCTAATCGTTTAATCAAGTCTTGATCGTCTCTTCGGTCCACATCCAAATAGAAACGACTAACTGGCGGAAGCATCATGGAAACAGGATATAAAGTCTCAATCGCCTTGGTGGTAAGTCCCATCGCTCGGTAAGCTGCCATCGGTGGCTGGCTTTGATTAGTCGAACTCAAAAACTCGTTAAAAGACCGCATTGTCAGGTTTGCCGACTCACGAACATGGTCTCTAAATCTCACCAAGTGTTCAGGCCACTCTATTTCGTCAAAGACAGCAATGCCTTGCTTGAGCGGCTCTCTATAGGGCTTCACGGATTCGACAAGCGATACCAAGTTGGGAGGATGCATATGCCGGCCCGCGTAGTTCAGCGCCTCGAGTCCGTTAAGAAGGGGAGGGATCAGAGCGGTCGTCGCATCTAAAAGAGCATCTGTTTCAGCCATCATCAATACTTAATTTGCAGAAACCTCGATCCTAATCAAGTTTGAGAACGGACACAAAGAACAGGCTCCATGTTCAATCCTTTTCTAGTATAGTTGATGATGAATCGAGGTAGGTGTTATGCACTCAAAAACGAATTTTGATCGCAGCAAAGAAGATGTTGGCAATGTACAGCTTCTGGAACACGTTAACGTAACGGTCCCAGATCAGGGACTTGCCTCTACGTTTTATGTCACCGGCTTAGGGTTCACCAGAGACCCTTATATCGACTTTGGCACGTTCAACATGTGGGTGAATCTAGGTGACCAGCAATTTCATTTGCCAGTCAGCAAACCTCAAGTCGTACGCGGACATGTAGGAGTCGTAGTCCCAGAACTAGAGGGCCTTTTAAAGCGTCTGGGGTTTGCAGGAAAGGCCCTATCCGAGACTGCATTTCAATTCAAGGAAGAAGGGGATCACGTTGAATTAACCTGTCCGTATGGCAATACCATAAAGGCCTATGAACCCGACAAATTTCCAAATATGGATCTGGGCATGCCGTACGTGGAATTCAATACCCCACCAGGCTCAACTAAGGGAATAGGTAAGTTTTACTCCTCTGTCATCGGGTGTCCCACCTCAATAGAGTCTGATTTGGTCAGAGTCGCGATGGGGCACAATCAAGAATTAATTTACAGAGAGACAGACCAGCCTCTTCCAGAATACGATGGACATCACATTGCCATTTACGTTTCCAACTTTTCGGGACCACACCAATGGCTGGCGGAAAGAGATTTAATCAGTGAAGAATCTGATCAATTCCAGTATCGATTTCAAAAAATCGTGGATCCCGATTCTGGCGAGTTACTCTACGAGATCGAACATGAAGTACGATCTCTCTCTCATCAGATGTATCGACGTCCTTTAGTCAATCGGAACCCAGCCACCAATTTTTTCACTTACCGGCGCGGCAACGAGCAGTTTTCGCCCGCAACATAGGAACTTAAGATGGATTCGCTAACCCAGGGCGAGCAGCCCTACTACCTGCCGTTGAAAGACGAAATCAATGTATTTGAATCGGCTTATGAAGCCAAACTACCTGTATTGCTCAAGGGCCCTACCGGATGCGGCAAAACTCGTTTTGTTGAACACATGACCTGGAAACTTTATCAAAACAAAACCGAGGCACCCGATATTTCTCTGGTTACCGTGAGCTGCCATGAAGATCTAACCGCGACAGACATGGTTGGTAGATACCTACTAAAGGGCGATGAGACCGTGTGGAACGATGGGCCGCTAACGAGAGCTGTGAGAACAGGTGCGATTTGCTACCTTGATGAAATTGTAGAGGCTAGAAAAGACACTACCGTCTTAATTCACTCATTGACCGACCACCGAAGAATCTTACCTATCGACAAAACTGGAGAACTAGTTCCAGCTCACGAGGAATTTTTACTGGTAATCTCTTATAACCCAGGCTACCAAAGTGTCCTCAAGGATCTCAAACCAAGTACAAGACAGCGCTTTGTGAGTCTCGAATTCGACTACCCATCAGTGGAGCTAGAAACCACAATTATTGCTCACGAGGCACAAATTGAAGAGAGCAGCGCAGAAAGATTGGCCGTCATCGGCGAACGAGTAAGAAATTTAAAACAGCATGGTTTCGAGGAAGGGGTCAGCACACGCCTTCTTATCTATGCCGGTCAACTTATGGCGAGGGACATTGAACCTCGCCGAGCAGCCGAAGCAGCAATCATTAGCGCAGTATCAGATGACTCCACCATTCAACAGGCGGTCGCAGATATCGTCGACGTCATATTGCCCTGACATTTCATGCAGCAACTGGCAGACATCGAGGAGTCGCTAACTCTCTTTACTGAGGGTATAGCAGGTAAGTACCTCCACATCAAAGCAAGTGAAGAGTTCGTCAGCCATCTAGGTCTCAAGCTTGACCTTTTAGGTGCAGGGCAGACACAAGACACCATCTACTTGCCGAATGAGCTAGACGCACCGTCGAGCGGCGCCTATCGGTTTTTGGTAATGGAACAAATTGGACAACGCGAGTGCGGAACCTTTCGTTTCCGCTTTGATCAGGCTCTGGATAAGGTCAAAGTCCTTAAGAATCTTTACAGTCCTCCCAAAGACCTGACACCGAGGACTGGAGACTACTACCTTTTATTCAATTGTTTTTCTCACCCGTCTCTCGCGTCAGAACTATTTTTTCTGCTTGAAAAAGCAAGAGTTATCGGCCATCTCTTACGCCACTACCCAGGGTTAAAACGTCATATTGATCACTTTTTCGATCACAACGCTGTAGTCAAAGGTCCTTCGGAAGATCCTCTCGAAAACGCCAAGAGTTATTTGCAAGGACACACCTGTAATAGTCAGTGGAACCTAATCTATGAAGCCATTGATGATCTTAAGCAGACAAAACAATCAGTTTATGACTCGGCCTACTACCTTTGTGAGCTGTATGAGTTAGTTGCCTCTTTTTATGTAGTCAATGACACTCAATTGTTTGATGAGCAGGAGGAACAGCTCGGCGATTGGCTTAACCGAGAACAACGACTCGAGGAATGGGAGGAGGACATGGAGAAAGTGGAATCCGCCCTATTTTCTTTTGATCAATTTGAAGGCGACGAGATAGAGGCGGAACTCAGTGAAAACGCCGGCGGCTCGGTGAGAGAAGAAGACCTGGACATCAAATCCTTGGAGGAAGGCCGAGATCAACTAAAAAGAAGAATTGATATGGAGCGGTCCTCTGTTCAGCATGCCATGGGGCCCGATCAATCAGTCTCGCGTAGCTTTCGCTATGATGAGTGGGACTATCAGAATCGGACTTATTTAAGACACTGGTGCAGAGTGTTCGAAGAACCCTTGGTTCCAAAAGACGAAGAAGAGATCGACGATCTTAACCAGGTGATCCGCGATTACAGACCTCTGGTACAGAAGCAATTAGAGCAAATTCGACCCACGGGACTGCAACGGGTTAAGCGCGTTCAAGACGGAGACGAACTGGATCTCAACGCCATCATAGAAGCACGACAAGACCTTCGCGCAGGTCAAAGTCCAGACGAACGATTCTATTCACGCAAAGAGCGTATGCACCGGGATGTCTGCGCTGTATTTCTAGTCGATCTCTCCGCTTCCACTGATGATCCGATCGAAAAAAGCGAACCTAAGCCCCTGACCAAAGAAGAACAAGAGATGATCGACAATCTCAGGGATCCGTGGGACGCGATTACAGCTGATGAATTGGTCGCCGAAGAGCCTAAACGGAAAATCATTGATGTACAGCGAGAGGCTATGGTCGTTATGGCATCAGCGTTGGACGCGCTCGGTGACAATTATGGAATTTACGGATTTTCTGGTTATGGAAAGGATTGCGTCGAGTTATTCGTTGCTAAAGAGCCCGATGATAAATTCACCAACACAACGCTTCGTTCGATCGCGTCTATGAACCCTAAACGCTCAACGCGCATGGGCCCAGCAATTCGCCACGGCATTACCAAGCTCACCCAATCCGGGCAGGCGATGAAAATTCTCATTATTTTAAGCGATGGATTTCCTCAGGATTGCGATTATGGGCCGGAAAGAGGGAATCACGACTACGGAGTAGAGGACACTGCGAAAGCTCTTGAGGAAGCCGAGAGAAAAGGCATCGAAAGTTTCTGTATTACGGTTGACCGCTCAGGTCACGATTATCTGAAGCGGATGTGCCCCAATGGACGCTATATGATTATCGAAGAGATGAATGACCTTCCTGACCAATTAACCAAACTCTACACTCAACTCACCAACCGGTAACCAAGCCCCATCAGAAAGTCAGTTTTGTACCGACAGTATCAGTATAAGTACGAATAAGACAACGCCTCCTATGGGCAACATCACACCGGCCCATGACCCTGGTTCCGCCTCGGGTGCTTCTTTGCGCCATCGCAGCCATTGAGGAACGAGGTACGCTATCATTGCAACAAGCATCAAGCCCCACAATATTTTCGTCCAGTCCATTTTTACCCCAAAAAAAACCCAGCGCTAGCTGGGTTTTCTGATACCTAGTTAGTTGCTAGTCCTCAGACATGATGCCCAATATCGCGAGCAAGTGAATGAAGATATTGAAAATACTCAAATACATTCCATAAGTGGCCATAATGTAATTGGTCTCTCCACCCCTAACAATGCTAGAAGTTTCCATCAAAATAAAACCACTCATCAAAAGTATAACGAAACCAGAAATTGCCAATTGAAATCCGGGAATCGCTAAAAACAGGTTAGCTAGCATCAAGACAAATACGGTAATCATTCCGCCTATAAGCATACCTTTCATAAAACTGAAATCTTTCTTTGAGTTAACAGCATAAGCTGAAAGACCGACAAAAATAGCGGCTGTACCACCAAGCGCCGTCAGAACCACCTGAGGACCACTCGAAAGCTTTAGATACATCGATAGCATTGGACCGATAGCAAAGCCCAACATACCAGTTATTAAAAACACTACGCCTATGCCAGCTGCACTATTCGCTGTCCTTGGCAACACAAAAATACCCAAGACCATGGCTGCGATCATGAGGATCATCGCCATTCCACCTGGCATTCCTAGGCTCATTGAGAAAAGGGCTGTTAACGCGCTAAAGCCTAGCGTGGCTGACAGCAGCAAATACGTATTCTTTAAAACCTTGTTCGTCTCCAGAACCGACAGTTCTGCAGCT